>Ga0181528_10000236_pt1 | contig 48581 bp, 39 predicted proteins | sample PEATcosm2014_Bin_47_FD_119742 | JGI IMG/M metagenome (GOLD analysis project Ga0181528, IMG submission 119742) | Peatland microbial communities from MTU Mesocosm Facility, Houghton, MI, USA - PEATcosm2014_Bin10_10_metaG | ecosystem: Environmental > Terrestrial > Soil > Wetlands > Peat | place...
CGAAGAGCATCAACGAAGAAGTCGGTTTTCTGCTGCGCATCCTGGGCGATCCGGGCGACCTGCTCCGGATCCGGCTCCGCAAAAGGAAGATGCTCAAGCTGAAGGTTCGCCAGACGGTCGGAAAGGCCTATACCCCGGCGGAAAAGGACCGGATGCTGGAGGAGGCCCGCAAGGCTCGCTCCCCGCACATCTATCTTGCGTTAACGCTGGCGCTCAATGCCGGGATGCGCGATGCCGAGATCAGGAACTTGACTTGGGAGCAGATCGACTTCACAAAGAGATTCCTCGCCGTTGGACGCAGCAAAACGGAAGCCGGCGAAGGCCGTACCATCCCGTTGAACTCTTCCCTCTTCGAGGTTCTTTCTGGCTATTCCGCATGGTACAGGGAGAAGTTCGGAGAACCTCGCGCCGACTGGTATATCTTTCCCTTCGGAAAGCCGAGTCCGAGTGACCCCACGCGCCCCGTCACCACCCTCAAGACGGCATGGAACAATGTGCGCACGAACGCCCAGGTGAAAGGCCGTTGGCACGACAACCGGCACACGCTCATCACCGACCTCGCGGAAAGCGGCGCTGGCGATCAGACCATCATGGACATCGCTGGACACGTCTCGAAGCAGATGCTGAAGCACTACAGCCACATCCGTATGGAAGCTAAGCGCCGTGCCCTGGAGTCCATTGTTACAGTGCGACCGGCGACGGAGGAGACTGACCGAGAGACAGGGCCGTCCGAGGGGTACCCACACAACTCCCCACATGGGTTGCAGAACGGGAGAAAACGGGCCAACAAAAAACAGGTGGCCGCGAAGAGCGAAAGCGCTTCCGAGGCCAACAATGCGGAGAATCTTTACTCAGAATCGCCCACAAATACGCAGCATTTTGATGTGGGGTACCCACAAAAGTCCCCACAGTCGGGCATTTTTGAGGTTGGGAAGGGAGTTGGGAAGCGGTGTAAGTCATTGAATCTAATTGGTGGACGCGGTAGGAATCGAACCTACAACCTGTCGGTTAAGAGCCGAATGCTCTGCCAGTTGAGCTACGCGTCCAGGCCTTCAGAAAGTATCGTGCAGCAGGCATTGCGCACGTAGAGGATCATCGCAGAGATTCCCCTTTGCTGCTTGAATGAATATAGCACAAACGCGAAGATGCCTCCAAACGCGAATTTCCTCACGAGGCGAAGATCGCAATTTCACTTTGAATCGGGAGCACTGCCAGCAGAAATCGCGGCTATTGATCCGAGGAGAAAAGATCGATATATATTCCTACCCATTTCCACGATAAACGCTGGAATACATCGGGTACCCACACAGTATTCAGTTGCCGATCAATAAAGGCGCAGCGCGTCTAACTTGGCGGAACTGGCAGATTGTCGGGCTGCTGTTGCTGTTGCATCAACTGGCGTTGTTGCATGAATTGCTGCGGATTGCGCGGAGGACCGCCATAGCCGAAGCCTGGGCGGACAACTGGTGGCTGCGGCAGTTGCGGTTCATCAACATCGGCATCTTCGTCTGCAGGTTGCTGTGGATGGCCGGTTTGCGATGCTGTCTCGGCATGGCGGCTGCTGAGCAGTATCTCGCGCGGTGTTCCCTCCCCCTGGTCTCCAACCATGACAATGTTGTAGTTGAAGCCGTGCAGCAACTGGGTGAGGACGTCACGGGCATTGCCGGGACCGTAAGTGCCAAAAACGCGCTCATCACTTTGCAGTCCATCCACTGTTGCACCTGTGGTCGCGGCCACATCGTTCATGATCTGCTGCAAACTGGAGTTAGCCGCATCGATGCGCAAGCCCTGGCTGTTCCATGTGATTACTGCTTCAACAGGCTTCTCGTTAACCGGCCATTGGGGAAGTTCGGGCGCGGAGGGCTTTGCCGCAAAGGGCATCTCAGAAAGAGGCATTGCTGGAGGAGGTATTTCTGGAAAAGACTCTTCCGAAACAGAAGTGTCCGGAAGAGTTGGATTTTCAGCAGATGCATCTGGAAGAGATGTATCGGGAAGGGACGGCGAAGTAGAGGGATTCACCAAAACAGGTATGCGCGGTTTGCGCGCTATTTCTACGGGCGAGATGACAAAAGTTCCTGGCGGAAAGAGTTTAACTGCCGCCTGCGTCTTCACTGCGTCCAATCCGTCCAGACTACCGTGGTACTTCTTATAGTAATATTCCAACTTGTTTTCAATCTGCACCTTGATGGGAGTGGCAAAGTTCCAGGCGCGCGCATAGAACCAGACTGCCTGAACCAGATGATCGGGAGCATCGGATTTCGTATAGGCCTCGGCTAATTGCAGCGTATCCCACAGCCCTGGCGACGGCCAGGCAGTGGTTTGTTCCGGCGGATAGAGTATCAGTTCGGTGCGATACTCGGAGATTCCTCCCCTGACATCCTTCTTAGAAACGATATCGTCCAAAGCGATGGCTGAGTGAAAGACCGGATAAGTTCCGCTGGTCAGTTTCTTCCAATCCGCATCGGTGGTCGAATCCGGCTTCTTTGCCGTGAGGCCACGCTGGGCCAGCGCACCAGCATCGTCACAGGTCGTTCTATCGCTGGTCTTGGCGCACTGGCTCTTCTTGATGAGAACCGACATGAAGAGAGCCTTCATGTTACTGGGGTCCACCTGAAGCAGGCGGCTGGCCGCGCTCAGCGTCTGATTGGCATCCTGCAACCTCTGGTAAATATCGATCAGCTCATCGAGAACCGCCGGTTTGACTACACTCTGCGGATAAGCCGTCAAGAAGCTCTCCAGAGCCGCTGCCTTGGCCTTGGGATCGGCCTGTGTGGATGCCATTTGATAGGTGTTGAACTCTGCCGGATTCTTGATGGTGCTTGGATCAGGATAAGATGCGGCAGAATATAGTTGCGCCGCCGCCAGCCGCGCTCCGCCGAGAGTGACGGCAAGAGCCGCCAACGCAACTCCTACGCGGATGCATAGCATCAAAGAAAAGGCCTGCGAGTTGTGCTGCATGGCTCCGCGCATAAAATCGATTCCTGCTCCTGAGGCTGTTCCTCGCTGCAAAGGTCAATACGCCAACTGTGGCTGGAACGCTGCATTCCGTTGCCGCTCTACTGTACTAGACTAACAGTGACCCGCGGACGCTCACAATGCGATTTCACGGGCCGGAGAGGAATCAGACGATGCGCCATTTCTGGAAGAGTTTTACCGTCCCGGCGGTACTGGTTGCGATTTTGGCGGCTGCGGCTCCAAGCCGCGCCACGAGCTGCACCATGCAAGCTGAACTGCTGCCACAGGATCGCGATGCGCTGGCGGCGGCCGGTGGAAGGCTTGCTGCCGCCGTTGCCGTTCAGGATATTGCAACTCTGAAAGGTGCGCTGCTGCCTGCCATTGCTCAGGATTGGGATGGAATTCGCAATGAGGCCGAGCAGGCGGCTCCTCTGCTCAAAGGCGGACAGATCCAACTGCGAAATCTCTACCTGCTCGACGCAACAACCCTGTCCGCGCCCGCCGACACACAGTTCTTCTGCTCGAATGCGGATGGCTCTCTAACCGTCACTCTCGCCATGCGTGCGCTGCCGCCGGGCCGCTATGCGGTGGTACTCGCCGAAGCTGCTGGAGCACCCTACGCAGGTCAACTGTCCTTCCTTCTGGTCTGGGATGGGCCGGCATCAGGATGGAAGCTGGGCGGTCTTACCATTCGTCCTGGCGTCCTCGACGGCCACGACGGTCTTTGGTGGTGGACACACGCCCGTGAGCTGCTCAGGTCCGATCAGAATGAAAGCTGGCCTGCCTGGTATAGCTATGAAACCGCGCGGATGCTTGTGCTTCCTGTGGATTTTCTCTCTTCTCCCAACCTGGAAAAGCTAATAGCTGAACAGGAGGCCATCAAGAATTCGCCCCAAAACGCATTTCCCCTTACCCTCTCCGAGGGGCCGCGCAGTTGGAAGGTCGATGCCGTGCACATTGACCCGACACTCCTGCACGCCGATCTCGCTGTCGTCTTTGAATCGATCGGAGTGACCGATCCAGCAGCCCAGCGCACTGAAGCCATCGCTGTCTTGAGCGCATTTCTGAAAACGCAACCGGAGCTGAGAAAGAGCTTTCACGGACTCTGGGCCTATACCGTCAAGGATGGCAAGCAGACTCCGGTGATGGAGTTGCCGATGGCGCAGATACCCTGACGAGCCGCGCCGCCGCTGATTCGCATCACAGTATACTGATTCTTGCATCCGTAAAGTGAGACTCCAATGGACCTGCTTTGGCTCCGAGTTGCGGCGATTCTCTATGCGGCGGCCTCGATTGCCGTCTTTCCTGCCGTGCTCTACAACCGGATCCGCTGGCGCAAGAGTTGCATTCATCTTGCCGGTCTCGCCTTCTTCTTTCACTTCGTCTCGTGCGTTGAAATGCTGGTGCAGGCTCACCGCTGGATGCCAGTGGGCGTGCGCGAGGTCGAGTCCCTGCTGGGCTTTGCCGTAGCCGCAGTCTTCCTTCTCCTCTGGTGGCTCTACGACGCCATCGCACTGGGTATCTTCATCCTTCCCATCACATTTTTTGCTGTTTTTGTTCCCGCGCTCGCGCCGGAACGTTACACTTTCCCATCGGCGGGCGTGCGCATCAGTTGGCTCGTCGCTCATATCGCAGCGCTGCTCGCCGCCTATGTCGCGCTTGGCTTCAGTCTGCTGGCCTCGGTACTCTATCTCCTCCAGGAGCGGCGCATCAAGAGCAAATTCGCCTCTGCGCCCGGCGAGGACTCCTGGTGGCTTCCCTTCGACTGGCTACCGCCACTCGACACCCTGGAGCGCATCGCCCACGCCACGCTGGAATTCGGCTTTCCCTGCATGACCGTCGGCCTTGTCATCGGCTCGGTGCTTGCCCAGGAGGTCGGCGGCGCCGCCTATTTCTTCGACCCCAAAGTCATCCTCTCTTTTCTCCTCTGGGCCGTTTACGTCGCCCTGCTCTTTGTTCGCCGCAGCGCGGGCCTGCGCGGACGCCGCGCCGCCTATCTCTCCGGTGCGGTCTTCCTGGTCATGCTGGTTGTGCTTGTTGCCAATGCCTTCAGCCATGTGCATAGGTACGGTCCGCAATGAGTCTGGTGCTGATCGGCGTCAACCACAAGACCGCGCCCATCGCGCTGCGCGAGCGCATCGCCATCTCCCGCGATGACCTGCCGGAAACCACGCGCTCGCTCGCTGCCGTGCCCGGTGTCGCCGAGTGCATGATCGTCTCTACCTGCAACCGCGTGGAGCTTCTTGTAGTCGTTAATCCCGCGGATGCGCCGGCATCCAACGCTGAACTGACAGTATTTCTGCACCGCCACTTCGGCCTCGACCCGGCACTCCTTGCTCCGCATCTCTACACGCATCAGGATCGAGAGGCTGTGCGCCATCTCTTCCGCGTCGCCGCCAGTCTCGACTCCATGGTCATCGGCGAACCGCAGATTCTTGGTCAGGTCAAGGAGGCCTTCGCCGTCGCCCGCGCATCCGGCACCGTCGGCGGCCAGCTTGAACACCTCTTGCAGAGCGCCTTCGCCTCGGCAAAAAAAGTTCGCACCGAAACAGAGATCGGATCAAACTCCGTCTCCATCGCTTCGGTCGCTGTCGATCTGGCGCAAAAGATCTTCGGCTCCCTCCAGGGCCGCACCGTCTTTCTCGTCGGCGCAGGCAAGATGAGCGAACTCGCCGCCCGCCATCTCGTCCAGCAGGGTGCAGGCGCCATTCTCGTCACCAACCGCACTCTCGACCGCGCCCGCCGCATGGCCGAAGCATTTCAAGGCAAAACCATCCCCTTCGAGCAGCTCTACGAAACAGCCAGTCAGGCTGATATCGTCATCAGCTCCACCGGCGCGCCCCATCCCATCTTCCGTACCGAGCACGGTCAGGCTTTTCTGCATCGCCGTCGCAACCGCCCCATGTTCTTCATCGACATCGCTGTGCCCCGCGACGTTGATCCGGCGATGGGCAAGCTCGAAGGCATCTTCGTCTACGACATCGACGACCTGCAACAGGTCGCCGCCTCACATCTTTCCGAACGCAGCCGCTCGGCTATCGATGCCGAAGCGCTGATCGCCGCCGAGGTCGAGCGTTTTCATCAGCGTCAGCTCGCCGTCAATGTTGCCCCCGCAATCGTCGCGTTGCAGAATCAGGCCGAGGAGATTCGACAGGCCGAACTCAAGCGCCTTCAGGCCCGCATGGCTTCGCTCACCGCCGACCAGATTGCCGCCGTCGATGCCCTCACCCGCGGCCTGGTCAACAAGCTGCTTCACCCGCCAATGCAGGCTCTCAAACAAGCAGCTCGCGAAAACGATGCTGTTCGTCTCGACGCTCTTTGCGAGACCTGGTCACTGCCGGCAACCGCAAATCCTGAGAACGGGAAAGTTGAGATTCCACAAGTGAATGAGAACACTCAGGCAGGCCGCCCATGAACCTGCGCATCGGAAGCCGCGGCTCGCAGCTCGCCCTCTGGCAGGCCAACCATATTGCCGCTCTGTTGCGCGCTCAGGGCCACTCCGTCGAAATCCAGATCATCAAAACCACAGGCGACCGTCTCCAGGAAGTCGCTTTCGCCCAGATCGGCTCCAAAGGTATCTTCACCAAGGAGATCGAAGAAGCGCTCGCCGACAGTCGTGTAGATCTGGCCGTTCACTCGCTCAAGGATCTGCCCACTGAGCTGCCCGCGCCTTTCACACTCGCCGCCACACCTCCGCGCGTAGATCCCCGCGACGTTTCGATCGCGGTGAACTACCTGAGTCTCGCCACATTGCCTCCCGGCGCGCGCGTCGGCACCAGCAGCCCGCGCCGGCGCGCGCAGTTGAAGGCGCTTTACCCCGATCTGCAGGCCGTCGAGTTTCGCGGCAACATCGATACCCGAATAAGCAAGCTGATCGGAAGAGAGCTGGAGGCGATTCTCCTGGCCGCTGCCGGCGTAGATCGCCTGGACAAATCCGAGTGGGTGCGCGAGCGGCTGGAGCCTTCCGAATTCTGTCCAGCGGCCGGTCAGGGTGCGCTCGGCATTGAGACGCGCAAGGATGACGCGGCGACGAATGCGGCAGTCGCATTTCTCGACGATCCCGCCACGCGTTTTGCCATCACCGTCGAACGCGCGGCGCTTGCGGCCCTCGGCGGCGGATGTCAGGTTCCCATCGGCGTTTACTGCCGTCCCAGTCTGATCCGAGTCGAGGACAGCGAAGCCGATGAGGTCTTTGCCGTTGTCGCCGATCCCGTTACCGGCAAGGCAGTGCGAATCTTTCACCGCGAGCCACATCTCGGCGCTGGCCCCGTCGAATTGGGCCGCCTCGTCGCGCAAAAGCTCCTCGAAGCCGGAGCAGCCCCGCTGCTTGCCGCCAACGGAGGCTCGCGGTGAATGCTCTTCCTTTGGCTGGCCGTCGCGTGCTCGTCACTCGCGCCGCACACCAGGCTGGCAAGCTCAGTGAAGGCCTCCGCGCTCTGGGCGCCGAGCCAGTCGAGCTTCCCGTCATCCAGATTCATCCGCCCACCACTTACGATCCACTCGACATAGCCCTCCGCCAGCTCGACCACTACGATTGGCTGATCCTCACCAGCGCAAACGCCGTGCGCACTCTCTCTGAACGCGCTGACTTCCTGGGCTTCTCACTGAAAACTTTGGCCCCGTCGCAGGTGGCCGCAATCGGTGAAGCAACCGCCGCAGCCGCTCGTCAATCAGGCTTTCAGATCGCTTTTGTCCCTGAGGCCTACGTCGCCGAATCCCTCGTCGAGGGTCTCTTGCACTCGCTTGAAAATCAAGCCTCCGCTCAACGGATACTGCTCGTCCGCGCTGCTCAGGCCCGCGACGTGATTCCCGATGCCCTGCGCGCCGCTGGCGCTGAGGTCGATGTCGTGGAAGCATACCGCAACGTACTTCCGGCAGCCGCGCCGGAGCAACTGCGCCGCGCGCTCCAAGAAGGCCTCGATGCAGCCACCTTCACCAGTTCCTCCAGCGTCACGAATCTGGCCGCCGCCGCCCGCGCAGCAGGACTAGCCTGGCCCTTCGCAAACCTCCCCGCAATCTCCATCGGCCCCATCACCAGCCAGACCCTCCGCGATCTGGGCTGGCCGCCCGCCGCCGAAGCTAATCCCTCCGACATCTCCGGCCTTATCTCCACTCTTGTTCAGTGGATGAGCCGATAGGCGCCGCTTCCAGAATCAATGAAGTCACTGCCTGGTATACATTTGGAATGGCGCCCAATAAAACGGAAGCCGGAATCTCTCCCGCGAATGCAGCAGGTTGAGCTTTGCATTGCGCAGTGCTGCACCTGGATTCTTGCCATCTTCCAGTCCCTGATAGAGGCTGTCCATCAGCCGCGGCGTCGATTCGTCGCTCACCTCCCACAGTGCCCCGATCACGCTATGCGCGCCAGCGCGAAGAAAGGCCCAGGAGAGACCCACCAGTCCCTCTCCCGCGTAGGAACGCGATCCGCTTCCATAACAGGCTGATATGGTCACCAGCCTTGCATCGATCGGATGCTGTATGATCTCGCGTGCGTAGAGCTTGAAGGTTGCCTCGCTTTCCTGGCCGCCCGGCTGCGTGGAATCCGAAAGAATGATCGCTGAATCCAGCGGATCGGTTCGGCTGGCCGTCGCATGAGAAACAAAATGAATATATGCATACTGCGCCGGCTTGCTGCTTAGATATGCAGAGGGTGTGGCAAGCGAACCGGTAAAGACGGTCTCATGCTGTGCTGCAAAGTGCCTTGCGATCTGGCTCATCTCCGCCCCGAACAGTGGCAGGCTGGGATAGTCCGCGCTACGTGACACCGGATTGCCCAACAAGAGCAGCTTACGATCTCCGCTCCGTGCCGGCCTGGCCGCGGCCAGCAAGTCCAGCGATGGAGCCGAAAGCACGGTTACATCTTCAATCCAGTAATGCGTCACTCGGCGGGATGCCGCGTCCGGCTTCTCTCCCTCACCAGCTCCAGGAGCCAGCAGCGTTTCAAAATTCAGCCGGCTGAGCGCTCCATCGGCCAGGACCATCACGGGCGATTTTGGCCGGATGAGCCGTGCGGCAGGGGCAACCAATAACGCGTAAAGCGCCTGCCCGTCCTGATTGCCGTCGCGCTGCAGATCTTCCATCTCCAGCATCGCTTTTCGATAACGCGCGATGTGTTCGACAATCTCATCCTGAGCAGGAAGCTGCAGGAGTGTAATCTTCGCTGGAGTGATCACCCAAAGATAGGAGGACTGATTGTCAAGCCAATAAAAGAGCAGCGTCGCTCCGGAACTTTTCGCAATCCGGCATGGATTCAAAACTCCAGGCTGAAAGACGGGTTTCTCCTCCACCAATCCCAAACCCTGCGCCAGCGTGCGCGCACGGCTGCTGTCGGCTGCGGCCAGAGCCTCTTCGCTCCGGCCTTCTTCAATCAAAAGATGGATGTAGTCATCGTAGATTCCAGTCGCATTGGCGGCAAAGGGAAGCCGCGAGTCTTCCTGCTTGAGCTGCGCCCGCGCCGACTCGAATGCCGTCAGCGTGCTCTTGTACTCATCTTCCGCACTCCGCCTGTTGCCCTCCTGTTCATATAATTTGGCTAACTCGTCCCCGGCATCCAGCCGTATTGTGGTCAGACTATCCGCGTCCTCCTGCACCGCGCGAAACAGCTTCTCCGCCTGCTGATCCTGACGCCGCGCAGCGGCCAGCATTCCCTGCGTCAACATGATATTCGCGCTCAGGCGATTCTCCGTTGCCATCTCCATCGGAGCCACTTGATCGATGTAGGCGCTGGCATCGTCCAGTTTGTCGGCCTCCACCGAGACTCGAGCCAGATCTTCCAGAGCAATGACGATGTCTTCCCGGCTGCCAATCTGCCGCGCCAATTGAAGCGCTTGACGATACGACTCCGCGGCATGGCTCGAATCGCCGCTGTCATGATAGACATAGCCTGCATTGCTGATCCATTTGAGCTCGTCGTGGAGGTTGCCGAGCTTTGCTGCTTGGCCTTCAGCGGCTAGAAATACATCGAGCGCTCTTTCCGCATCTCCCAACTGGTAGTAGGACCAGCCCAGATTGCCGGATGCTGCCTGGGCTATATTCTCCGCGCCCAGCTCGCTTGCGATTCTGTACGAGGACCTCGACCATTCCGCGGCTTCATCATAATGATTGATCTGCAGCGCCGCCCACCCCATGCCTAAATAGGTACTTGCTTCCAGATACCGGTCATGATGAACTTGGGAAAACGTGATGCTTTTCAAGAAGTACTGCCATGCGGATGGGAATTCCTCCTGCCTGACGGCCAGAATGCCGCGCATCCGCAGCACCATGCCGCAGGATGGATAATCAGCTGGATTGCAAAGGATATCCGCATGAGTAAGTCTTTGCCCAGCGGCAGAATATTGCTGTTGGTGAATCAGAACATTGGCCTCGATCGCCAGCTTGCGGACTCTCTCTTCCGGATGAACGGAATCCGGGTTGCACTCGTCGAGGATGCGCATGGCTTGGTCATACATTCCGCGCCAAGCCAGGGCTTCGGCTTCAAGAAGCTGAAATTGAATCGCAGCTGGGGGATTGGAGAGCCTGTATACTTCAAATCCCTGCGCAGCCAGTCGCTGGCTGTCGGTCAGTCTGCCCTGTTGAAAGAGTCCCCAGGCGTGTTCATACACAGCTTGGGCGCCAACGGGATTATTGTCTTTGAGAGGAATCAGTAAAACCAGCAGGAGGGCCGCTATGCAGGTTGATACCCAAGATCGAGGATTGTCTTCAAGGCTAGCGAAACGGCTTGGAATACCCGCCGGACGTGGAGAGGAATTCATCGTCCAGCGGGTATTCCAAAACCCTGGCCGGATGATCAGCCAGATTCGCCGTTTTGCCTGCCCCCACCGATCGGCACGGTCCCGTGTATGGCGCAGCCCAGCTTCAAATCGATCATTGTCAGCGAGACGGTCGTCTTCTTGGGAACCTTCGTCTTCGCGTGCAGTTCTTCGTGCTTCACGGTCACTTTGGCCAGCGTGATGATTCCAAAACCTGGAATTCTGATCACGTGCCCAAAGCTCATTCCAGGGTAGCCCCCAGCCGCCTGGTTGACCAAGGAACATTCAACTGCCTCCGCAGAGCCCAAAGTCGAGGAAAGTTGATTGTACCGTTCTTGCAGCTCCTTGGGTAACTCCTTGCTTTTGCGGATGCGCTCATACTGGCTGGAAACGCGGCTGACAAAACCCGCATCCCGGGCGTAGCCTGCGTCTTTGGCCGGCTTCGGACCGATGATTTGGTGATCCAGCTCCAGTTCGACCGGGTGACCGGCGATACGCAGATTCTCAAAGCGTGTGCCGAGGAAGGAGATCGTCGGCACGTGGCCTTCCAGAGGATGCTCGGTGATGATCTGCCCTACGACGCGGTCGGCCGTGAGCACTTCCAATACATTCAGTCCTTCCACCACCGTAGTGGTCAGAGTATTCCAGCCCCTGCCCGGTTTCAGATCGCGGTTACCTGCGACATGAGAGTAGGCGGAGCGAAAGGAGAGAACCGACTCCAGTTGATAACCATCCGAAACCTGACTGAAATAGCCACCCTCTTTAACCAGTTTTGAGTGGGCCTGTGGTTCTATCTTCTGGGAAACTGGAAGCTTAAGATGGCCCGTAAGGACCGTGGCTTCCGCATCATAGATGTGCTTTCTCTTGTTCTCTTCGGGCATTCGCACGTGTACCTTTCGTTGTATTTGCAACCGGGGGAATTCTACGGTGTCTAAACAGACACGTCAATCGATAACATGAAGGTTGAAGATATATTGATCGATTCCGCTGCGCTCGCCGCTGGCGGTCACGCCCGATACCGTCATGCTGTATGAGCCGTCTTGCAGCATCGCTCCGGGAAGCACCAGCGAAATCTGCTGTCCGTCATCCTCGCTTGCGCGCGAGGCGGCCACCGAGCCGGTCCAGACAAGCTGTCCATGTGGATCGATCAGATTCAGTGAGTAGGAGGCATAGGTGCCATCGCTGACCTGCACGGGAAGATCGATCGGCAAAGCAATGCCCTGCTTGCGGCTTGCTGTGATCGATAGAGGAGCACCGCGCATCGCTCCGTGCAGCGGAATCTGTGAAAGCAGGCGTGGCTGGTTCGCCGCTGCTTGCAGTCTTGGAAGTGTGACAAGATTTTGATAACCCAAAACCAGCAGCAAGCTGGCAAAAGCGGGAGCCGCAAAGGCCGGCTGAAGCCAGCTAAGCCGCCAACTGCGCTTGACTCTGGGCTTGGACTGGACCGGTAAAGGCGAGGCCAGCTTCGGCAACTGCACCTTAGCCTCCTCTATAAATGCTGATCCCGCGCGCAGATCCAGGGCGCACTCGGTACAACCAAAGTAATGCTCCTCAAAGGCTGCGCGCACTTCAGGCGTCAGCTCATTCAGGAGATAACCTTCCGCGGCCTTCTGTCGTATTGCTTCGCTGTGATCCATCTTTCTTTCTCCACCACGGTCCAACCCCTAATAGTGACTGCGGCCCGCAAAACGTTTCATCCCACTTAAGAATTCACGCTGAATGCCAGCGGATCACCGATGCGCTTCATGTATTCGGCCTTGAACTCCTGCTTGGCGCGATGCAGCAGCACCCGCAGATAATCCCGGTCCACACCAAACTCCCGGCAAACCTCGTCGCGGTCGCGCTCATCGATGAAAACCGCCTTCAGCAGGGAGCTGTCGCGCGGATCGAGATCGACAAGAATCTCTCGAACCTTATCCTTGAGTTGTCCCACCGAAGCGATCTCCAGAGCATTCGCGCACCGGTCCGGCAACTCGGGCCGCCCTTCCACATCCAGCGATTCGCCGTCACTGCCAGAGCGGAAGTGCTCGCTCAGCACATGATTGCAAACCATATTGACGAAGGCCCCCAGGCGCTCTGGCTGGCGCAATCCTCCTTCCTTGCCAAGTGTTGAAAAAACACGGGCAAAGGTCTCTTGACGCACATCCTCGATGGCTGAAGCGCTTTGCAGCCGGGAGCGCAGCTTCAGGTGCAGTAATTCGGTAAAATATGCGACAAAATGCTCCTGCGTCCGGAAGTCACCGGAGCAAAGATTACTGACGTAACTCGCATCAAATGAATGAAATTGCAATGCTGACCCCGCAAAGCTAAGTGGAGCAAAGTATAGCATCGCAGAGGGTGCAAACGTATGAAATTACGATCTCGTGGTTATGAATCGATCTCAGAGTAGTAACGAGTGCCCTCGATGACCCTTCGAATCTCAGTAGACGATTACCGGGAGAGCCGGAAGAGCGGGCTGGCCAACAGAAACCGCGCATCGCGCATATCGACAGGCTGCACCGGGGTTGTAGGTGAAAACCTGTATGCGCTTCCCGTGACCGGACCGCGCACATTCACTTGCGGCTGCCCGGTATATTGCAGATTCAGTGCAGCATTCTGCGGGGTTGCGACGGTTGCGCACCCTTCCCCTTGTTTGAGATGAGTGAACATGAGTTGACCTCCTCCACGTGCAAGATTCTGCGAGAGAACCAGAGGCGCAGATAGCATTGACGCTAGCCGCGCCTCAGGCAACTTTCTCAGAACAAAAGCAACCAAAACAGCAAAAGAAAGGACAGGTACAGCCAGGGCGTTCTCCAGGGAATCTGGAAATTGACGCGGCTTCCGGGCAAAGCAGGGGAGCTTTCCGCTTGCAGAAACTCCCGCTCATCGGCAAACTCCTCCGGCATCGTCCTCCAGTCGGAGCCGACTCCGTGCACCTCGGATACCTGCGTATTCTGCCCCATCGCCTTCATACTCCATTGATGACTTTATCCAGATGCGAACTAGTAATGAGACCGGCTCGGAGATGCTTGTGCGGACGCTGAGTAACCTTCTCCAGCAAGCAAGCGATAACCGAGAGCGCCATCCACTGCATGAGAAAGCCGCGCCGGCTGCCACTCATCCAGAGGGCGGGAGGCAAAGCGACCAACAGACTCAAACAGTAGAAGTTGTCCATGATGCGGCCGAGAATGCCGGAACCGAGGGCGCCGCGCAGATGCGCAATCGAATTCCAGGGACCATTCTCCCGCGTCACCAAATGTGCAACCCGCCAAATCGCAAGTGCACAAAGAGAAAAACACCAGGCAAAATTGACTGCAATCATTTCAGTGTTGCTCCGTTCTGTTGTGGCAGCAGGTGGAACCCGCTAAGAGGCGAATTCCACCTGCTTCTGGGGGAAGACCGTCCATACTGCTAACCCCTCACCGGCACTCAGGATGCAGCCGGTGTAAACCGTGATCTCAATACCCCTCCCCTGCCGGCTCTGCGGCGATCCCATACATAGAGCGTGAACGATGAGCTGCACTCCTCCAAACTTTCCTGATTGCTAGGGTGGATCCGATCCCATGCCGACATACCAGCCACGGCACGATCCGGCACAACCGTAAGCCCCGCATCTGGACCAAACGTCAGATCGGACAAGGATCTGATGGCAGCGGCAATGATCCGCCCGCCGGCACCGACCAGATCGATCTCGGTGGTGTCTACAACAGCGGCATGAGGAACCGGGCTACACGCGCGCAGCCTGTAACCTGCTGGAACTGAGATCACACTCTCGATGCTGTTGCCCCAGACCAGCGGAGGGTTCGGATCGGTGGCCGATGGCGGCGTATTCCAGGAAAGCACCGCCCGCACCTTGACCGTCCTTACCGTCTCGCTGAAAGGCTGCAACCAAGAGTCAAAATCAACCGGCAAAAGAACTTTGTACTCCAATCCGGCAGGCGGCAGATGACTGAAATCATGCACCGTCACCGAAGCAGTTCCCTGGTACTGGAAGCCCGACCCCCAATCGGCCCAGAAGGCAACGTACTCCCGGCTGCCTGCCGTGGATGGTCCTCCTGAGTACCCGTGCCCCTGCTTGACTCGCACCAAACCGGTCAACTGACCGGAATCCAAATCCAGTCCGACTTCATTCAATTGTTCATAGTCGGTGCTGTGATTGGTGTTCAGCCACGCATCCACGACGCTGGTCAGATCGACCTCCGGGATGCCCGTTAGCCACTTTGCCGGATCATGGGCGATGGACGACGAGTTGACCGCGGCATTCAGCGAGGGCGCCAGATAGCGATGCTGCGGAACCGGGGTGTCGGCGTAGAGCCGGTGAAGTTCGGCTGGGTTCAGCCTCTGCGGCCGTGCCGACAGGATCAATTTCTCCGCATCGACCGCCAGTTTGAATTTTTGGATGGGGTGTGAATAGAGATCGAAGCCGTCGTCCTGATTCTGCGCCCTCGGAAGATCTCCCCAAGCAGTACTTCCGCAGAACGAATCCACTGTCGGCGCCTTGGCCGGCAAAATGGCGTGCATGAAAGGACGATTCCCCCCCTGGCCGGAATCTTCCTTCGCTTCAAACTTCTCGTTTCGGGAAGCCATTAACGTACCCCTTGATCTGCGAAGCCTTTTTCACCCCACGTCCGAGCAAATTACAGAGAGACGCGCAAGTTGAAACGGCAAACCCGTTGTGGTGCTGGATTGATCGGCTTTCAGGGGAGAACGCCAGAACCCAGAGCTGCCGCACAGGGGATAGTGCATAGCCGATGGGAATCGTTTCAATGTTTGTGGAAAAACCGGTCCCATCCATGCGGCGGAGTTCTAAGTTGGCATCGAAGAGTTCATTCCGGATTCAAGCGGTCTATTTTGCCCGCGGATGGGTCCGGTCGTAAACCACCGTCAACTGCGCGGTCGTCAGTTGCGTATAGCGCTGTGTCGTCGAGAGCCGCTCGTGGCCGAGCAGCTCCTGAATTGCGCGCAAATCGGCGCCTTCTTCCAGCAGATGCGTTCCAAAGGCGTGGCGCAGCGTGTGCGGGTGCACGTCCGCCGACAGCCCGCGCAGAATCGCAATGCGCTTGACGATGCGGGCTACACTGCGTGTGGTCAGCCGGGCCTGGCTGCGGTTAGCGAGGCCGCGCAGTCGCAGATTGAGAAAGAGGGCCGGCGTCTCGATGGCATTCTCCCGCCCCGCCGCCAGCCTCGCGGCACGCTCGGCCAGATAGCTCCGCAACGCCTGCGCCGCCGCGTCCCCCAGGGGAACATAACGCTCCTTCTGGCCCTTGCCGCGAATCAGAATCGCCTCGTTGGCCCAGTGAATGTCCTCCAGATTCAGCCCGGTCAGCTCCGCATTGCGAATACCGCAGCCATAGAGCAGTTCCAGAATCGCCGTGTCGCGCGCCGGCCAACTGGCCGCATCCTCGCCCACGGAATCGACTGCGCGGTTGATCTGCTCGATCGATGGCACACGCGGCAGGTGCCTGGGCAGCCGCGGCGTCGCGACCAGTGAAGCCGCATTCTGCTCCACGCGCCCGGTGCGAGCCAGCCACTTGAACCAACTGCGAACCGCCGCCAGCGCCCTTGCCGCCGAGGCCTTGGACAGGCCCCGGTCGTAGAGCGTGCCCAAAAATGCGCGAATCTGCGTGTGCTCCACGCCCTCCGGTCCCAGCTCTTCTCCACCATGCTCCGCGAGATAAGCCGTGAATCCCTGCAACTCCCGCCGGTAAGCTCGCAGCGTGTGCGCGGAGGCCCCGCGCTCATTGGCCATCGCACGCAGATACTCCGCAACCAGCGAATCCAGCGAAGCGGCAGTAACGGGAACAGTCGCAGTGCTCATGCCGTCTCCTCGCCCGGCGAGGCCTTCGCTTCGGTCTTCGCCACCAGATGCAGTCCACTGCGCGAACCCCTGCCTGCAACTGAAGCTGGCTCGATCTCAAGCCGCTGCCGCTGGGCGCGGGGATGATGTTGGCGATGAACCTCCTTCAGCCGCTCCAGCGCCAGATGGGTATAGACCTGTGTGGTGGAGATATCCGCATGGCCCAGCAGCAACTGCACGCTGCGCAGGTCGGCGCCGTGCTCCACCATGTGCGTGGCGCAACTGTGCCTCAGCCGGTGCGGGCTGGCCTTCGAGCCGGCCGCCTTGACCAGATGCCAGATCCATTGCCGTGTCAGCGGCATCCCGCGCAGCGAAAGAAACAGCCGCGTCGACTCCTGCCGCGCAGCCTGCGCCTTGCGCGCCTGGCTGCTGTGAGCGGATGGGACACGGGCAAGATGCGGCCTGCCATTTTGCAGATACTCCTCCAAAGCCAGCAGCGCGGAGCGGCCCAACGGCACAATGCGTTCCTTATCGCCCTTGCCCAGAACGTGGACGCGTCCCAGTTCCAGCGCCAAATCGCCAGTGGAAAGCGCCGTCACCTCAGAGACGCGCAGACCGCCGGCATAGAGCAGCTCTAAAATCGCGCGGTCGCGCAAGGCCGTGGCCCGCGCCTGTGGATGCTCGGAGTTGAGCCGCGCCCGCTCCAGCATCTCCACCACCTCCGGCTCGGCCAGAGACTTGGGCAGCACTTTCCAGGCCTTGGGCGACTCGATCTTCACGGTTGGATCGTGATGGATACGGCGATCTAGAAGCAGCCACTTGAAAAATCCGCGCAGACAGCTCAGTTTGCGCGCCGCCGAGCGCTGATCGATCCCATGATTGCGCAGATGCTCCAGGAAGGCCGCCACATCCTCCTGCATCGCCGTCAACAGCACGCCGTTTCGTCCCTCGATGAACTCGGCAAAGGTCTTCAGGTCGCCGTCATAGGCCTCGCAGGTCAGCGGACGCAAGCCCTTTTCCACGCGCAGATAGGCCTGGTAATCGCTCAACAGCGTCAAATTGTGCGTGGTCCCCACGCTCCAATTATCCGCGCCTGCAATCGATTCTGCCGCTGCTGCCATTCCCGCCGAACCTCATTGATTAGGACTCAAAATCGGCAACAGTATTTAAGCACGCTGCCCCAGGTGCGCATTGAGCTTCAAAATGGCACAGCCCCGGCCCGACAGCGTATAAAGCAGAAATGGGAGAGTTGGCGGCTGCGGAGATCGACAGATGGCTGCATTCGGGTGGATTGGTCGTCACGGCCAGCGACCGCGCCGCCCGCGCCATCGCCGCCGCCTTTCATCGCACCCGCCGCTCGGAGGGGTTTTCCGCATGGCCTGCGCCTCATATCCTCGACTGGAAGAGCTTTCTGCAAAGAAGCTGGCGCGAGCGAGCCGCCGATGCCCGCCTCGTGCTCAGTGCCGCACAGGAGGAGGCTCTCTGGGGCGAGATTGCCGGTCGTAACCGCTCCTTAGCAACTCTGCTCCCCGGCCCGCGCCATCGCCTTGCCACGCTGGCCATGCAGGCTCATGAGTTGCTCTGCTCCCACGCTCCACAGTTTCTGCTTCCCTCCGCTCGCATCGCATGGCAGCAGGATGCGGCGGCCTTCAGCGGCTGGCTGACGGCCTTTGACGAGCTTTGCCGGACCGAGAGCCTGCTCAGCGCCAGTCGCCTCTGCCATGAGCTGATTCCCTGCCTCGTCTCGGAGCCTGCCCAGCGCCCGCCTTTGCTGCTGGCCGGTTTTGACCGTATCCTGCCCGCACAGCGCAGCCTTCTGAACGCTTGGGGCGAGTGGCGCGAGACCGCTCAAAATGCCCCGGCGGCCGCCGTCAGCTTCTATGCCGCGGAGGACGCCCCATCCGAACTCGCGGCCTGCGCAATCTGGTGCAGCCGTCAGTTGGCCGCCAATCCCGCTGCCCGGCTTCTCGTCATCACGCAAGCAGCCAGCACACGCCGCGGCGAAATCGCACGCGCCTTCCGGCGGCACTGCGGCGCGGACTTCGAGTTCTCGCTGGGAGTACCGCTCAGCCAGATTGCTCTGACGCGGGCTACGCATCTTCTCCTTCGATGGCTCACCGGCCCGCTTGCCGAGCACGAACTCGACTGGCTGCTCTCCACCAGTTACGCCGGGGCCTCCCAGCAGGAGTGCGCGTCGCTGCAAGCCGTAATGCGTGCCTTGCGCCGTTTCGGCCTGGAACGGACCCACTGGACCCTGGCGGACTTTCTCGGCGAGCGATGCACCGCCGAGTTGCTGCCGATTCCCTGGGCCGAGCGGGTCAAGCAAGCTCAACTCCTGCTGACATGCTTTACCCGCCGCCCGCAAACGCCGCTCGATTGGGCCGAGCTGCTCCCGCGCCTGCTCGACGAACTGCACTTTGCCAAAGCGCGTTCGCTGACCAGCAATGAATTTCAGGCCCTGCGCCGCTGGCGTCAGACCGTGGAATCCTGCGGATCGCTTGGCTTTGATGGCCGCCGCATCAGTTGGATGGATTTCCTCTCTGAACTCAGCCGCGCGCTGGATGAGACTCTCTACGCCCCGGAATCGAGCGACGCATCCATTCTGATCGCCGGACCCGCCGAGTCGGCCGGCCTCACCGCCGACGCGGTCTGGTTCCTCGGAGCAGAGGAGGACTCATGGCCCGCCAGCGGCACGACCCATCCGCTGCTGCCGGTCGAAGTTCAGCGCGAGGCGGGAATGCCACACGCAACAGCCCAGCTCGATTGGGAGCTGGCCGCCGCCGTTACCCGTCGCCTGCTGGCCTCCGCAAATCAGATTCACTTCAGCTATGCCCGGCAGAACCAGGACGCCGAAGCTCGACCGTCGCGCCTGATTCTTCACTTTGCCGGACCCGCTCTGCCGTTGCCGCCGGAGCTGACTGCGCCTGCCGCTCCCGAGCCGCTGACTGTTTCCTATGAGGATCGCAGTCGCATTCCCTTCCCTCCCGGCAAGGTCAAAGGCGGCGCCGCCATTCTCACAGCCCAGTCCCAGTGTCCCTTCAAAGCCTTCGCCACGGTGCGCCTGGGCGCGCAGAGCTGGGAGCAGGCCCAACCCTTTCTTACCCCTTCGCAGCGCGGCAATCTCCTCCACGCCGTACTCCGCGCCATCTGGGATGGCCCCCCGCAAGGGATTCGCAGCCATGCGGATCTATTGGACTTGAGCGACCGGGAGGCCTTCATAGCCAGTCACGTGCAACGCACTTTCGCGCAAAAGTTGCCCGCTCATCTGCGTAAGCTGCTGCCCAGCCGTTACCTCGAACTCGAAGAGCAACGGCTCACCGGCCTTCTCACCGAATGGCTGGAATATGAGGGCGCACGGGTTGAATTCAATGTCGTCGAAACCGAGGCCAAACGCACCATTCAAATCGACGGACTCGACTTCGATCTGCGCCTTGACCGCCTCGACCGTCTCAGCGACGGCTCCCTGCTGGTGATCGACTACAAGTCCGGCGACCTCTCGACCAGCGCGTGGGAGCTGCCCCGCCCCGACGATGTGCAACTGCCGCTCTATGCCGGCTTCGCCCTCGATGCCAACGAACGCCTGGGCGGGCTGGTCTTCGCCAAAGTGCGTCCGGGCGAGATGAAGTTCTCTGGCCATGTGAGCAACGCCTCTGGCACACTCTTTGCCGGCCTCAAGGGCACGAATCCTCTGGTGAAGAATCCCTTCACATCTGAGCAACTGCAAGGCTGGCGCGATTGCATCGAGCAGCTTGCGAAGGATTTCCTTGCCGGCCACGCCGAAGTGGACCCACGCGAAGCTCCCAAGACCTGCGAACGTTGCGGCCTGCAAACCCTCTGCCGGATTCAGGAAACAGCATCACCGTCGGCAGAGGATGATTCTACAGGCGAGGAGGCCGCAGTTGAGTAAGCCGATGCTCCCATCCCCGCCTCCCCCCGACCAGCCGGAACGCCAGCGTGCCCTTGAGCCTGACCGGTCGATCCTGGTGCAGGCTCCGGCAGGCTCCGGCAAGACCGAACTGCTCACCCGCCGCTTTCTCCAACTGCTGGGCGAGGTGGATGAACCCGGCCAGGTCGTCGCCATTACCTTCACCAACGCCGCCGCCGCCGAGATGCGCAATCGGGTTCTTGACGAGCTGGGAAAGACCGAACCCAGTTCCTTCGCCGCACGAGTTCTCTTGCGCTCCCAATCACTCGGCTGGCAACTGCTCGACCTTCCCGCACTGTTACGCATTCGCACCATCGATTCATTTTGCCGCGAACTCGCTCTTCAGCAGCCATTGCTCTCCAGCTTCGGTGGCAGTCTGGAGATCGCCGAGCAACCTGAAGAACTCTATCGCCGCGCGGCCCGCGAAACCCTCCGCAAAATCGACCAGAGCGGCACGGAACTCAGTGCGGCAATCCAAGAGCTGCTCCTGTGGCGCGACAACGGCTGGCAGGAGATGGAGGAGCTGCTGGTCGAGATGCTATCGAGCCGCGACCGCTGGATGCACAACATTGTCTTGGAGCGAGAGCCAAATTGGGTGGCGCTGCGCGAGCGGCTGGAGCGGCCCTTGGCGCGTGCCGTGCAAGAGGCGCTGGATAAGCTGAGCCGGCTTCTCGATCAGCTTCCCGACACGCGGGAAGAGGCGCTGAAACTGGCGCGCTTTGCCTGCGAACAAAGTGGCGGAGAGCTTCATCGAGAGCTTGCCGAGTTGGTCGACTTCCCCTCTGCTCCCTTTGCTGACCTGGATGAGGCTCGTGAGGCTCATCTCTCTCTTGCCGAACTTTTACTCACGGGCGGCGGGACTTTCCGCAAACAGATCGATAAGCGCCTGGGCTTTCCTGCTGACTTCAAGAGGGAAAAAGGCCGCATTCTCGAATTGATCGCAGCGCTAACCGCCATTCCCGGCCTTGAAGCCGCGCTGGCCGCCGTCCGGACACTGCCACCAGCCCGCTACTCCGAGGATGACTGGCGGATCATCCGCGCCAGTTTCACGCTGTTGCGCCACGCGGCGGGAGAGCTGCAAATCGTCTTTGCCGAAGCTGGCCGGGTAGACTACACCGAGATTGCGCAGATCGCTCAACGCGTGCTGCGCGGCGAAGATGGCCAGCCCACCGACGCTGCTCTCGCCGTCGCTGACAAGATTCGCCATCTGCTCGTCGACGAGTTCCAGGACACCAGCCGCCGCCAGCATCAGTTGCTCTCCAGCCTCATTGCCGCCTGGCCGGAGCGCGAGGGCCGCACCTGCTTTGTCGTCGGCGACCCCATGCAGTCGATCTACTTCTTCCGCGATTCCGATGCGGAGCTTTTTCCTCGCGTCAGAGATTTTGGCTTGGAGTTGCCCCACGAAGAGCCTCTGCTCTTCGACTCTGTTTCACTCACGGCGAACTTCCGCACCGCGCCCGGTCTGGTGGAACGGCTGAATCAAGCCTTCGCGCGGATCTTCGCTGCGGACGACGGCAGCGGCGTCGCGTTTTCATCGGCAATTCCGGCGCGCAAAGAAAAGACCGGCGCCGCCACGCCCTTCACGCTGCATCTGAAGTTTGTGCCTCAGACCACGCTTGTCAACTCCGCCGATCTCATCGACGAAAAAGAGACTGCTCGCGCCGAGCAGCTTCAAGAGATCGTCTCCCTGATTCGCGGTCAAATGAGCCGCATCCTGCAAGCCAGCGCATCCGGAGAGCCATATCGCATTGCCGTGCTAGGCCGCGCCAAGAATCAACTGGTTCCTATCGCACAAGCATTGCGCGATGCCGGAATTCCCTTCCGCGCCATCGAATTGGAGAGGCTCGCTGACCGCCCTGAAGTTCTCGACGCCCTCGCCCTTGCCCGTGCCCTCCTCAATCCACAGGACCGCGTCGCCTGGCTGGGCCTCTTGCGCGCGCCCTGGTGCGGCCTCTCGCTCGAAGATCTGCACACGCTGGCCGGCGATGGCGCACCGGAGCTGCTCGCCCGTCCCGTACCGGAGCTGCTGGCCGAGCGGCTCTCGCAACTCAGTGAAGCGGGCCGTCTGGCAGCCGCTCGCGTGCTCGACGCGATGACCGAGTCCTCCGTTCTGCGTGCTGCTCAACCCGCGGCCTCGTTGGGAAGCTGGCTTGAAGCAGTCTGGCTTCTGCTGGGCGGCGCGGCCTGTGCGGATGCTGCCGCCCGCGCCAATCTCGACCTTCTTTGGAGCTGTCTCGACCATCTGCCCAATGGCGAAGAGGATCTACTCGGTCCCGGCCTTGACGCGGCGCTCGGCAAACTCACCGCCCTGCCCGATCCCAAGGCCGGCAGCGATTGCGGCGTGCAGTTGATGACCATCCATAAATCCAAAGGGCTGGAGTTTGAAGTCGTTCTCGTGCCCGATCTACAAGCCCGCACCAGGGGCGGCAGCCGAAAGATGCTCTCTTGGCTCGAACGCGGCCTCGCCGAGCCGGACGATTCGGGCGGCATCACCGAGTTTCTGATTGCTCCCTTCCAACGCAAGGGAACCGGCAAGGGCAGCGCCAAGAATTGGGTCGACAGCGTCTATCACAAGCGCGAAGAGCAGGAGAACCGGCGCATTCTCTACGTTGCCTGCACCCGCGCCCGCGAGCAATTGCATCTCTTTGCCCGCCCCGCTTATAAATCGGAGGCCGACGGCGGTCTGATTCTCGTCAACCCAACCAACAGCCTGCTCGCCACGGCATGGCCCGCGCTCGAAGAGGAGGTGCGCACACGCTTTGAAGAATGGAAGACCGCCAATGCACCTTCGCAAGCTCATGTGGATCAAGTCCTCGATTCCATCGCCGCAGCCGGGTCCAATCTGCTCTTGATGGCCGCTCCGATCCGGCCAGCCCCGCTTCGCCGCCTGCCGCCGGAGTACCGGCCTGAGCCGTTCAAAGCCGCGAAGCCGGGAGCTACGGGGCTAGATATTGAGAGTTGGGAACGAAGCTACTACTCTCGCCACGAGGGCGGCCTGCTCTCGCGCGCCCTCGGCACCGCCGTTCACGCGCTCCTTGAAGAGCTGGCGCGGCTGCGCACAACGCTTGACTGGGAGGCCTCCCGTGCCGCTCTTCTGCTCGTTGAGCCATCCATCGCAGCGCAGGCGCGAGGCATAGGAATCGGCCGCTCCCAGGCAGCACAGATCGCCCGCGAGGCCCTTCAACTGGCGATCCAAGCCACTCACGATCCACTCGGAGCCTGGCTTCTCTCGCCCCACGCAGACGCGGCCAGCGAAGCCGCTTGGGCCGGCATCGTTGGCGGCAGCCTGCGTTCGGTCCGCGTGGACCGAGTCTTCCGGGCTGGACCCACCCCCGCTAGCGAAGGAGATGATTGCTGGTGGATTATTGATTACAAAACCGCTTACGTCGACAATCTTGATCCAAAGGCGGTCTTGCCTCAACTCCGCGAGATCTTTGCTCCCCAGGTCGAGGCCTATGCCGAACTCCTGCGTAAGTTGCACGGCTCGGAGACACCTATCTTCGCCGGACTCTACTATCCGCGTATGCTTCTGCTGGACTGGTGGCAGCTATAGATATCAAGGCTGATTCAGTGTGTGGAAGGCCTCCTCCACTTCCTCCTGAGTAAAGGAAATCGTTGTTTTAGGGCCATTGTCTTCCAGTATCTTCTTGGCGATCAGCCGTGTTGTAGGGAGCACTTCGGAAAAATGATTGGCGCCGGGAATCAGGAAGACCTGCAATGGAGCTTTTTGCTGTTCAGCGACAGTGCGCATCCGCAAAGCCTCCTTCCCCGTAAACTCATTTTCCCCTTCAAAATAGAAAGCCGGCGATTTCAGCGAAGAGATAAAGTAGATTGGCGACCGCAGCCGCAGTTCCTTGGCAGACTGCGTGTCGAAGGGCGGAGCGGTTGAGGTTGAGCCGGCGGCTAGTCGCCGTTTAAGGTCGGAGACTCCGCCCAGCGAGAAGACATCGCGGAAACCACCGCCTTTTTCGGCAGCAAGCAGCACCATGGTTCCACCGGTACTGTGACCGGCCAGATAGATGCGGTCTGGATCGACATACGGCAATTTGGCAAGATAGTCGCGGGCTGCCAACAGGTCGTCCACTTCGCCATAGAACATCTCGAAGCGGCCAGGGTTGTCGTTTTCGCCGCGCCAGGACGGCGCCATCATCACGATGCCGGCTTCGCGGAATGCGCGTGCGCTCTGATCGTTCAGTGGGGATTGTTTTTCCCAAAGAAACGAGCCGATGCCGCCATAACCGCCATGCGCCCATAACACGGCAGGATGCCTTTTTCCATCATGCGGGTCTGGCGTTATGTATGCTGCCAGCAATCCGTCTGGCGCTGAATAATGAACCAGCGCAAAGACCTTCGCTGGCGGCGGAGCCGCTGGGCCATCTGGCTGAAGTGTGTTGGCAACAATTGCGGTCTGAAAAGATTGCCGCTCGGCAGCCAAATCTGCCGGAGCGACTGACGAAGCCCCAAGCATCATCCGATGGTCACGAATCCATGGATTGGGGGATAGCACGACCAGTGCATATATTGAACAAAGAACCAGAAAGACGGATACGCCGACAATCACTATCCGGAGTGGCTTCATAATCACTTTTCCTTTACCACGATCTGCGCTGCTCGCGCGAAGTTGATTATACAAAGAGGGGTGTCCTATCCGCGTATGCTGCCAGGCTGATGACAGCTTGGCTGGCATTCGTTGACGGCTCGTTTCGGTGGCAGAATCCTGCTCCAAAGCTGGTTTCTTCCATCCAGAAAGAATCTTTGTACGCAAAAGACAGATTGCGCTGTACAATCTCCACGAGGAGACACATGGCCGGAGATATGCAACTTACGTGCAGCGATTGCGGGCAGGACTTTACCTTCACCGCTGCGGATCAGACGTTCTTTCAGGAACGTGGTTACTCGACCCCGAAACGTTGCAAGAATTGCCGTCAGGCAAAGAAGAACGATCAGGGGGGCTCCGGCTACCGCTCGGCTCCATCACAGGGAACACCTGTGATTTGTTCAGGTTGCGGGCAGCCTACAACAGTGCCCTTTGAACCGCGAGGAGACCGTCCAGTCTTTTGCCGGGATTGTTATCAGGCGCGCAAGGGCAGCGGCGGCGGAAGCTCGCGCGGACGCGGCCGGTAATAGATTCGGGTCCGGAAGCGCTCGCGCCCCGGACCCGTCTTCATCTGGACTGACTGCTTTGGCGCTCCCCGGCAATGGCCAATTCGGCTCTCATTGCTTGTGACTGGCTCTGAAGAGAGAGTTTCGCCCAAAATTTATTTCGCCGGCTTAACGCTTTTTCGCTGGCTTGGCTACGGGCCGCTTTTCTGAAGCCTTGGCGCTCTTGGCTGGTTTGCTGGTCGAGCTGGAGACAGGTTTCTTCTTTGCCGGCGCTGTCTTACTCGTTGCCTTTGCCTGAACTTTCGCCTGCGGCTTGGCGGAAACCTTTGCCACAACCTTCTTGGGATCTGGTTTTGAGGCAGCCTTCTTGGCAGGAGGCAGCGCCTTTGCCGCCTGTGGCTTGGAACTGGAGCGAGCGGGTGATGCGGGTGGCTTGACAGCTTTCACAGCAGGTTTTACCGAAACTGGCGGCTTGGCCTTCGATTCAATTTTAGATTCAACTTTGGGTTTGACAGGAGCCTTCACAGCCGGCTTTGGCTGCTCATTCACTTTGAGAGGTGGTTGCGGCTTCCCTGCCGCCACCGGAATGGGCGGAGTCACTGCCTTCGACTTCGCGGAGGACTTCGCTTCCCGTTCCGTTTGAGTCTTCGCCGGCTTCGGATGCTCCTCCTCGTCCTCATCCTCAGCGCCTTCATCCGAGTCATCCATCAGATCGACATCCACATCGATCTTGGGCAGGTTCATGCCCAGATCGATCTCATCGTCTTCTCCGCCAATATCGTCCAGATCTTCCTCATCCTCCAAAGCCTCCTCGGACTCCTCGTCGTCGAACGAATCGTCCTTGATCTTCGGCTCGGAGCCGCGCTTGACGCGCGGGCGCTTGATGGTGACCTGGGGCGGCGGCGCAGGAGGCGAATGCGGTTCGAGGAAGGCGCGCGCTTCCTCCGGCGTCTCCAACTTGCCGTCCAGCAACTCCAGAAAAACGGCTTCCACAATCTCTTTGTATCCGGGCAACTCCGAGGTGATCCGCATCTCCAGCATCAAGGCGTGAGGAATCCGCTGACGAAGCTCCGGCCAGACTTTGAGGAAAAGGTTAAAGCGTTCCTTGACAGCTTCGTCTTTTGTGGTAAATCCAAGCCAAAGAATAGCTTCCGGATCATATCGCAGAAAGAGCTTGAAGCATGCCGAGGGAACAGCATTCTCTTTGGCCAGCAGCGCCTTGGCAAAACCTGCCGCCAGAGTGTCCAGGCTATTCCACTCCTCGACAAATCCCGGACGCAGCATCTGCTTCTTCAGCGCGATCAAATCCTTGGGAGCCAGCTTGGCTGTCAGCAGACGCATCTGCGCCGCCGACATATCGGCATGGACGCCTTGCACGAGCAACTCCACCGCCAGCTCGTGCAACGCCGCCAACTGCTCTTCATCAGCTTTGACGCCGGTCCACGCCGGAAAGAGATGTTCCATCCATCCCTCGGACTCCAGCGATTTCAGTACTTTAAGTCCATCTTCTTCATGTCCGATCTGTTCAAGTTCATAGCGCCGTGCGTGCGCTGAGAGGTGCTCTATCACACCTTCTTCCTTCGCATTCGTATACCGTGTGAGAGTCTTGGGTTCCATCTCCCAACCCAGGCGCGCCTGATAGCGCGTAGCTCGAATCAACAGCGAAGGCTCTTCCAGAAATCCATAGTTTGACACCAGCCTCAGACTCCGTGACTCGATGTCGGCAGCGCCGTTCATCGGATCCATCAGCAGCCCAAATGACCCCTCATTCAAGGAAAGGGCCATCGCATTGACCGTAAAGTCGCGGCGGCGGAGGTCCTCCTGAATCGATGCGGGATGATAGACCAGCTTGCCCGGTTTCACATATTCGACGCGGTGCGTGCTCACCAGATCGACGCGCACTGTGCCGGGAAAACAGAGGTAAAGCGCCTGCAAGGATTCATCTTCCCCCCAGACCTTCCCGCCGAGCTTCTCAATTGTTTTCTTTAGTTTGAGAGCGTTTCCATGAACCATCACCTCAAGATCGCGCACCGCATGGCCACTGGTCAGATCGCGCACCGCATCACCGGTCAGAAACAGAATCGTTCCCGCCTCCTGAGCCGCCTGACGCAGGTGGCGAAGAGCGCTCTGTTGGTCAGCCGAGAGCCGGTTCTCCAGAAGATAGATGTAGTCGGGCATTCCTTTTCCTGCTTCCACCTTGATTTCCACAGCCAAATACCTGATGCTGTTGCTTTTACATATTTCGTTGACTATGGTTGCAAACCAGTACCTTATCACAACTTGCCGCCATTGGCTAGACCTCTGTGCACTGAATTGGCTGCTTTTTCGTTTTCCGCCTCTGTCCCCCTTCGTGCGACAATCCAGAGCAATGGCCACACAACGCAAACCGGTGATCGTACGCACCTTCTCTCGCGGCTGGTGCGCGGGCTATGCGGGAGCCTGCTTTGGTCAGAACTCGGCTGATTTGGAGATACTCGACCTGGGCGGCAAAGTGCTCCTCTTCGCCTGGGAGCAGGTCAAATGGGTCTGCTACGTGCGCGACTTCCCCTCCCCCACCTCGATGACTGACCAGGTCAACCCGGAGCGGCTTCTGCACAAGCGCTTCGCCATCCGCCCCCGCACTCCCGGCCTCTGGCTGCGCATGACGCTCACCGATGGCGAGGAATTGGAGGGCCTTGCCGCCAACGACCGCTCTCTGGTCGATGGCGCCGGCTTGCTGCTCACCCCGCCCGACACCCGCTCCAACACCCAACGCATCTACATCCCGCGCCAGGCTATTCAGTCCCTTGAAGTCGTCGGCATGATCGGCGCGCCCGGCCGCAAGCGGAGCGAGGCCGCGGCCCAGGCAGCCGAGCAGCCCGGCCTCTTTCCCGCCGCTTCGGAAACTGCATAAAAGAACGAGTTCCGTCGCATTGGTCACGTCTGGCAAATACCAAAATTCTTGGCGATATTTCGTGGAGTAATCCTGGAAACTCGATAGCGGACAAACCGTATTGTCGTTATCCCATCCGGGAATGTGCGATAGCCCCAGATCTTGCGAGACCTGGGGCTACCAGTTCGTGGCGTAATGCAGCACCGCTTAGTGGAGGATTACAACGTTCATGCTCCAGGGGGTCAGGGTCAGCGTCAGCGGAAGGCGCTGTGCGCCGAGTTCAGTGGTGGTCGGCGCAGCCCAAACCGGCGTAGTTGCGTCCGTCTGGTCGTAGATGGCCTTGTCGTAGGTGGTGACGGTGACCGATCTTGCGAATCTCTGGCCGCTCAATTCGATCCGGACCGGCTCGCTGCTGCTCTCGTTGAGATTGAAGAGAACCAGCGCCGTGCCGTCTCTGTTGGTTGCCGAGTAAGCGCGAACGTCGGTGGTGTCGCCGGAGACGGTCGAGGTCAGAACGTGCTCGCCGTTGACGGCAACCTGGCTGAGAAGTTGGAAGGCGCGAGCGGTGGGTGACAGGGTGCCTGCTGGACCCGAGTTTGGCGCAATGCTGCCTGCCGGGCAGGTCGGATCGTCAGGACCATCGGAGAAGACATTGTAGGCGCCGAAGTTCTGCCATCCATAAACAGAATTGCTGACGTTTCCGGACTGGCCGTTGCAAGTGCCGAAGCCATTGAACCAGGTCAGGCGCGAGACTCCATCTTTCATCATCTCGCCCAATACCTCGCCAGCATACAAGCCCTGGGTGATTGACCAAGTCTGCTTGCCCGGTTCGGTGTACGGCCCTCCGATCTCGCCCACATAAATCGGTGTATTGGGCTTGCCGGCAGCCGCCAGTTCCGCCTTGATCGCGTCAAGATACATGGTCAAAGTCAACGGGCCTAACTGGATCAGGGCGTTGTCGTTTTCTTGTCCAGGTATCTCAGGATAGTAGTGATACTCGACAAAATCATACTTGGTGCTGGCGAGCACAATTGGATCCCAAGGCCAGTAATTCGGCTCGACAACGACACCAACCTTCACCTTTGGATCGACTGCCTTGATCTCCGGATAGTAGCCCGTTGCTACTGCATTGGCATAGGTCGCCGGGTCATGTGGAGCGGCGTGCAGATCCGTTTCCCAAGTTCCATACTCTTCATTGCCGACGGTGATGTGGCTGACGTTGGCCTTGAGGGCGAGCGCCTTGGCCGCCCAGGCAGCCGCTTCGGTTGGGTCTCCGCCGCCGTCGCAGGCCTCGTTGCTTCCATAATTCGCCGTGAGCGCCACATTCAGCTTGCCAGGAGTGATGACATCATTGACGAGGTTGTTGAAGGTGTCATTAGCATTGGGAAAGCCCCAAGTCGAGGTCAAGCAATTGCTGTTGGCTGCCCAGTGATAGACATCTGCCCACGATCCCCCCGGCCAGCGAACGGCCTTGATGCCGGCAGACTTGAAGGCATCGACAATCGTGGATTTGTTGGTGGAGACATCCCACCAGGCGCCCAGGTTCATTCCGAGCAGATCGTCGGAGATAGCCGGACCTAGTGTTTCCGTGTTGACTGAAACGGTGGCGCCAATCGCCGGAAGCGCGGTAACCGTCAGCGGGATGGGTGCGGAGGAAGCCGTCAGCGATCCGGAGGTTGCGGTGACGGTTAACTCATAACTTCCGGGTACAGCAGCGCTTGAAGCAGTGCAGCTCAGGATGCCTACCCAGGGGGATGGGGTGGGCGCAACGGAGCAGGTTACGCCGCTGCTGCTGGGCGCGATGGAGCCGGTCAGCGTTACGGCGCTGGCGAATTCATGCATGACCGTTACGATGAAGGCGTCGTCGCCGCTGCTGTTGCCACGAGCAACGGTCAGAGACGGCAAAAGAGAGGCAACCGTGAAGCTGCCGGGGCCGGCCACGGTGAGGCTGATGGGGATGGTTGCCGTCAACGGTGTCGCAGTGGCGCTGGTTCCGGTGATGGCGATGATGTACGTTCCGGCGGTGGCCGAAGCGAGAGCCGTGAAGGCGACCTCGCTGCTGCTCGTAGCGGGATTGGTAAAGAACGTGGCAAAGACCCCGCTGGGCAGACCCGTGGCTGCCAAGTTCACGCTGCCAGTGAATCCATTGAGGTCGTTGATCGTAATCGTGTCCAGTGCGCTCGCTCCCTGCGCTACAGCGAGTGCAGGGGTGGAAGGCGTAAGCGTGAAGCTGCCGGCCACCACGACCTGAGGTGCGGCGGGTTTTTGAGCGTGCGCGCTGGGCGCGGCAAGGGGAAGCAGAAAAGCGGCCAATACGGTCATGTACTTCTTCAGGTGGCCAACACAAGCCCACACGTGGGGGCTATCGGGAGAGTTCGAAATCGAATGCATGGTATTCCTTTCCAGGCAAGTGAATATTTCCGAGTTTGGGGGATAACCTTAGGAAATGTAACCGCTATCGAACAGATCGATTGCGGTCTGCTTGTGCATTCCCGTGCGGTCAGGATGATGTTGATTTGATGCCGGATCGAGAGCGCGCCCTTCTCAAACTCAATCAACACTGAAAAGGGTTTACTTCTCCGTCCCGCAATTTATTGATTCTAAAAAATTTTGTCAATAGGAAAATTGAATGGTATCGAAATATGGGCTTGCCTTGATCCGGTTGGCGGGTGCCGCGGACTCGATGCCCTAACAACCACACCAAGGGTGCCTCCGGTGCAGCGGGCTTCGCTCCATTCCGCTACAATTCCAACCATGAAGTTAGGCGAATTGGCAACGAGGCTGGGAGCGGAGCTGCGCGGCGATGCGGAGCTGGAAGTGACAGGTGTGAAAGGGATTGAGGAAGCAGGCCCTACCGAGGTCACATTCGTCGCCAATCCCAAGTATGCGGGGCTGGCGCGAACCACTCGTGCGGCAGCCGTGCTCGTCGAGCCGGAGTTTCCGGAGATCGGGACCGCAACACTCAGGATCAAGAATCCATATTTCGCCTTCTCGCGGACACTGGGCTTGTTTTATCAGCCGCCGGCTTACGCGCCGGGAATTCATCCGACGTCAGTGATCGACCCGGCGGCGGTCATCGGCGAAGGCGCGCATATTGGCGCCTATGTGGTGATTAGCGCTGGTGTCAAGCTGGGCGATCACGCGACCCTGCTGCCACACGTGGTGCTCTATCCGGGGGTTGAAGCTGGAAGCCATTTCTTCGCTCACGCTCATGCCGTTGTGCGCGAGAATTGCATTCTCGGCGACCATGTGACTCTTGAAAATGGTGTCGTCATTGGCGCCGACGGCTTCGGCTTTGCCAAAAACGATCTGGGAGACTGGGAGAAGATTCCGCAGTCGGGGCCGGTGCGCATTGGCAATCGCGTAGACGTGCAGGCCAACGCAACGATTGATCGAGCAACGGTCGGTGCAACCAGGATCGGCGACGGAACGAAGGTGGACAATCTGGTGCAGATCGGCCACGGATCGCAGGTTGGGGAGAATACGCTGATCTGCGCGCAGACGGGCCTGGCCGGCTCGTCGATGGTGGGCAGCAACGTGATTCTGGCCGGGCAAGCCGGCGTCGCGGGACACTGCACAGTTGGCGACGGCGTGATTCTGACCGCGCAGAGCGGCATCTCGCACGATATTCCCGCAGGCAAGATGATCTCCGGCTCACCGGGCTTTGACAACCGCGTCTGGCTCCGCGCGGTGACGATCTTTCAGCGACTGCCGGAGCTGCTCAAACGCCTGGATCGCGTGGAAAAAAAACTGGCTGCACAGGACCCAAAGGACGACGAGGGGAAGCGAAGCTGATGGCGAGGCGAAGATCGCGCGGAAGTATACTCGGCGCCGTATTGGCTCTGGCGCTCGCACCGGTCTCTGGTTGCCATTCCTATCACATTGAAATGACAATAGAAAACCGCACCGGCGGCGCAATTCAACTGCTGGAAGTTGATTATCCCAGCGCCAGCTACGGAGCCAACTCGCTGGCCGCGGGCGCGACGTTGCCCTATCGCATTCAGGTGCGCGGCAGCGGACCGCTGAAGGTCGCATATACCGCAAGCGATGGGCGGCAGATACAAACTGAAGGTCCGACGCTCGCCGAACGCGAAGGGGGCAGTGTTGAAGTCGTGCTGCTTCCTGGTGGCAAAGTCGAGTTCAACCCCCAACTGACAGCGCAACCATGATACTGTTCAAGTGGGATTAGACTGTTCTTATTTACGTCGAAACCATTGCAAGAGCGCGGAGAGCGCCTGTTTCGGCTATTCCCTGTCTTTATTTCACCGATAAACAGGGATGAGGGGACAAGATGCGCGTAGGCGCAGCATCCATCACCAGCCGTCGCCAACATCCGTGGCTACAGAAGCATGGCTTCCGTGTGCGTCTGGCGGTCTGTTTTCTCTCCGTCGCATTGGCTACAGGAGTGATCTGCTCCGTCTCGGTAGCCAACCTGATCTGGCTGGCAAACGGCGTCCTGCTTGCCTTCCTGCTTTTGGCATCGCGCCGGCGCTGGCAGGCGTTCTTCGCCGCCGGTTTTGCGGCTCAGCTTTCAGCCATGCTGCTCGCCGGCATTGCTGCGCGGATTGTTCTTCTGCTGACGGCACTCAACCTCCTGGAGGTTCTGATCGCCGCGCTGTTGTTGCGCAAGCGCATCAGTCCGCCGCCTCATTTTACCGACAGATCCTATCTCATTCGCTTTCTGATCTTCGCCATTCTGACGGCTCCGCTGGTCTCCGGCTCTCTGGTTGCACTGCTTCTGGCGTTTTGGCCGCATCTTCGGCTGGGCAGTTCGCCGTTGGAATGGATTGCCGCCAACTGCCTCGGCATGGGCATCGTCACTCCCGTCAGCGTGGCAATCCTTCGCGGAGATTTCAGAAGCTGGCGCTGCTTCAAAAGGCACTGGAGCCTCCTGCTCTTGCTGACCGCCGTTACCCTGGCTGCCTTCTCGCAAGATAAGCTGCCGCTGCTGTTTATCGTGTATCCTCTGCTGGCCCTGGTTCTGATCCGCCTGGGCATGGGTTGGGCGGCGCTTTCCACGCTGATGGTCGCCGTACTGGTAAGCTGGCAAACACTGCATGGCCTCGGCCCCTTCGCTCAGTCGCATTTCCCCAGCCATTTTGAACCGGTGATCCAATTGCAGTTCTTTGTCGGCTCGGCTGTGCTGCTGCTTTACATCATCTCCATCCTGCTGGAGAGAGAGCAGGAGATCCTGCACCAGTTTGAAAAGGCTGCGGCACTGAATGCCCTGGTGAGCAAATACTCCCGCGATGCAATCATCCTTGCCGATCTCAACGGTCAGCGCAGCTACGTCACCTCCGCTGTCGAAAATCTCGGCTGGAGGCCCGAAGACCTTCTGACGCAAAACGGCATCCAAATCATCCATCCCGACGATCAACTGCGAGCGCAGTCGATCATGAACGAATTGAGCACCGGCTGCGAAGTCGCCATGATCGAGTGCCGCGTGCAAAAGCCCTCCGGCGAGTATGTTTGGGTAGAGGCCAGCCTGCGGCTGGTGCGCGATTCGGATTCCGGACAACCCACGGGAATTCTCAATGTCGTCCGCGATGTCTCCGAGCGCAAGAAGGCCGAGCAGAAACTCCAGGAGGCCTATCATGCCGTCGAGGCGCTCGCTGTGACCGATGCATTGACGGGGCTGGCGAACCGGCGGCAATTCGATCAGTATCTCAGCACCGAGTGGCGCCGCAGTATGCGCGACCGCCAGCCGCTCTCGCTGATTATGCTCGATGTGGACAAGTTCAAGGATTACAACGATACCTATGGACACCAGCGCGGAGACAGTTGCCTCAAGCAGATTGCCGAGGCCTGCATGGATGTGGTGGCGCGCCCCGGCGATCTGGTTGCACGCTTCGGCGGAGAAGAGTTTGTTGTGATTCTGCCCAATACCGAAAACGACGGCGCCATGCAGGTCGCCGAGCAGATTTGCGAGGCACTGCGCAACCGCAGACTTCCGCACAGCGGCAATCTTCCCGGTATCGTCACCATCTCCGCCGGCTGCGCCACCGTGATTCCCAAGTTCGGAAAGCACGCCCCAGAGCTGGTTGAGGTTGCCGATCTGGCTCTCTACAAGGCCAAGCACGAGGGGCGGAATCGCGTCTGCAACGGCAATTTAATCGAAGGATTGCCGGAAGATCTTCATATGGCCGAACCGCTTCGGTCTGCCGCGAACAAGACGGCTTGAATTGCGGACGATGTGCGCTGCCTTCCAGCGCTGGGTGCGGAGCGGTACTGAATTCACTGAGATATGCGATCAATAAGTTGCCATGCGGCAGCGATCACGCGCTATGCGCTTTGATTTGCTTTGGCCTCGCGCGTGGCAGCCTTCTCGCGGTACATCGCAGCATCGGCCCGGTCGAGCAGTGCCTTCATCGACTCGCCCGGAGTTCCTTCGGTAAGGCCGATGGAAGCCGAGACGCGCAGTTTGATCGAACCGGCGCTTCCCTGAATCGTGTAGTTGACGCAGACCCACTCCCGCAGCCGGTCGATCTGCGCTGCCGCCTCTTTGATGCCGCAATGCTGAAGGAGAATGAACTCATCGCCGCCCCAGCGCCCGATGGTATCGGTCACGCGGCAGACTGACTTGATCTTGGCGGCAAACTTTTTCAGCAGCTCATCGCCAACCAGATGGCCATGCGCGTCATTGACCAGCTTGAAGCCATCCAGATCGATGATGGCCACGCAAAATGGAGCGCGGCCATGAAGCGATCGCTCGATCTGCCCCTCCGCCCACAGGCGGTTGTGAAGCCCGGTCAACGCATCGCGCGAAGCAATCTCCTCGGCCTCCTCCAGCCTCTGCTGATAGCTGGAAACCTCGGCTCGCAAGCCGTCGAGGGCGGCCTTTCCTTCGGCGGTCATCCGGTCGATCGAACTCTTCAAATCCGAGGCGCTTTTCTTGATCGACTCGCGGATTTCTGTCAAATCCTCCAGGTTGGCGATTCCTTTCAGGCGCGTCGTAACCGCGGTGAACTGAGCGGCGCATTGCTGGTCCCGCTCACCGATCGACTCGGCGGCATGAGCCATCACCAGCAGCATCTCTTTGACCTCACTGGTCTTTTGCCGGTAATGCAAAGCTGTGTGCCGTCCCCAGCCCTGTAACTCGCCGCGCACGCCGGATGCGGTCTCCTCAATTTTCTGGCGAGTAATCTCGGCCGTAAGCCTTCCGCCCAGTTTGTTCAAACTCCGCTTCAGCTCTTCGGCCAGAGCCGGACAAGCATCCTGACCGCAGTTGCCCATCTCGACCAGCGCCGAGCGATAGGCAGCGACAGCAGCGGGCAAAAGCTCCTTGTCCACCTGCTCAAGCTGCCCGTTGGACTCCGTCTCTACCGTCCGGCTGGCTGCGGCGGCGCTCTCCTCATTGGAGTTGGCTGGCTTCCGCCCACTGGAATTGATAGCGTCGTCGTGGCTTACGTCGCTCTGCGGTCGCTCAAGGTACTCTTTGATCGAGATCATCTGTCCTCGTCTACGGGCCGCCGCGTGAGCCTTCAAGCGCGGAGACACACCCTCTGGTTATCGGGCTTCTCGCCGCATCTCTTTAGAGTACTTTCACGATTTCCGGTTTTTCGATTCGTTCCCTACGAAGTGGAGTTTCAAGGCCAAATGGCATTTTCATAGAATTCGAATATTTGAGAAAAAAGCTGTTGCAGTTCGCCGTTTATTCGCTATAATGCGCTCATGGCGATCACCCGAAGACAAAAAGAGATTCTCGACTTTCTCGAAACTTTTGTTGCGCGCAATGGCTACTCCCCTTCCTTTGAGGAGATTGCACGGGGCATGGAGCTCAAGAGTCTGGCCACTGTGCACAAGCACATCACCAACCTGGAAAAGAAAGGGCTGCTGGATCGCGTTCACAATCGCAGCCGCTCGATCGACGTGGTGCCGCCGGGAACGCGGACGCGCAGCAGCGACCGCTTGCCCCTGGCCGGGCGCATCGCGGCGGGGATGCCTGTAGAGGCGATGGAGAGCGAAGAGAGCATCTCGCTTCATGATGTGGTTGGCAACCGCGATGTCTTTGCCCTGGAGGTTCGCGGCGACTCGATGCGCGACGAGCACATTATCAGCGGCGATTATGTGCTGGTCGAACGCACGCGGACAGCGCGGCAGGGCGAGATCGTGGTGGCGCTGGTGCGCGGCTCCGAGACCACGCTCAAGCGCTTTTACAACGAGGGCAATCGCGTGCGCCTGCAGCCATCCAATGTGGAGATGGAGCCGATTTATGTCAACGCGGCGCAGGTAGCCATTCAGGGACGCGTACTGGGCGTGCTGCGCAAATACAGGTGATGCGAGGGAACCACTCGATTTTGCAGCCATGCCGATGGGGCGGCAAATCGCTGTAGGCTCCCCGCTGATTTCAAAATGAGAAAGGGCCCGGCGCCGTGGCCGGACCCTCACCGTTTTATGGCGAACTGACGCTATGCCAGCAAACGTTTGACCTTCTCTTCGATCACTTCTTGAGGAACATAGCCGACAACCTGATCGGTCACCTTGCCGCCCTTGAAAAACAACAAAGCCGGAATGCCGCGAATGCCATAACGCGAGGGTGCGCCCCCATTTTCATCCACATTCATTTTGGCCACCTTCAGTTTGCCTGCATAGCTTGTGGCCACGCCTTCGACTATCGGCGCAATCGCCTTGCAGGGACCACACCATGCGGCCCAGAAATCAACCAGAACCGGCTGCTCGCTTTGCAGCACCTCCTGGTCAAAGGTTGCGTCACTCACTTCCAGAACTCCCGTTCCTGTCATGTTCCTCCTTGCGGCAACATCCTATCTCAAGTGTAACGGTTACCTATCGTACATGGGATGCTCGATTGTGGTTGAAAGTCGCAAACACACTTCATAATGGTCAACCGGCAACCGCGCAGTGTAAGTAAAGAGAAAAGGAAAGGCATCTATAAATCGATATAAACAAGAGAGATAAAATCGTACTTGCACAATTAAAAGCGCCCGGATCCCTAAGGAATCACGGGCGCTAGAGCAGCCCTCCCCCAGAACTGCCCACGGTGAAAATGTAGGTGTTTCAACCATGAAAAGCAAGCAATCTTGAGTAATAAAAAAAGTAATATACCCATTGAGGACTGTTGCACAAAAAAGTAACAAATCTACAAAGAATTGAGCAAATGGTACTGTACACGCCAGATTTTTTATCGATGAATCGGGCTATCGATTGCGCAGATGGATCCATACCGTCCGGGCGTCAGAGCGCTTCTTCCGCCTCGTAGAGCTGCCTTGCTCCAACCAGTTCAAAGCGGCAGAGTTTCAGCTCCGGCTCCGCTATGCCGCCCAACGCCGCGCGAATCGCCGCAGAAGCATCGGGAAGGCTCTGCTCGCTGGCGACGATGACAAGAACCGAAGGTCCAGCGCCGCTCAACGCCGCTCCCAGAATGCCGTGGCCGCCAGCCAAGGGAAGCAGCGGCAGCAGCAACGGGCAGATGGGGGCGCGATATTGCTGATGAATCCGGTCGTGCATGGCGATACGCAACAGGTCACCGCGAGATTGCGCGAAGGCCATCCCCAGCAGCGCCGCCGACTGAATGTTGCCAACAACATCGGCGCGGGAATAGCAGTCAGGCAGCATGGCGCGGGCCTTGCTGGTAGCCAATGGTTCCGTGGGAAGTACGACGATGGCCCGCCACTCGGCGGGTGGCGCAACGCCGGCCAGATGAACCGTTCTGCCCTCGCAGGCCGCAGCCACAAAGCCACCCAGCCAGCAGGCGGAGGCATTGTCGGGATGCCCTTCCAGCACGCTGGCCTCTTCGAGAATCTGCGCGGAGCTCCAGCCCAGCCTGCCGAAATGAACCGCCAGCGCAACCGCGGCCAGCCGGCCAGCCGCCGACGATCCGCAGCCCATGCCGAGGGGAATCTCGTTGGCCATGCGAATCGCCAGCGGAATCACCGGACGCCCGTTGGCCTTCAACAACTCCTTGTAAATCTCCAAAACAAGATTGTCTTCGAGGCGTGCAATGTGCTCGTGATTCCGGCCCGATGCGGAGATCGAAAACTCTGCCGCCGGCGACGCCTCAACCTCCAGATAAAAGTCGAAGGCAATGGCAGCGGCATCGAAGCTGGCTCCAAGATTTGCCGATGTGGCTGGCAGCCGCAGCCGGAAACTTCCCGGCTTCCGGCTCTCAGGATTCTCTTGCAAATCCATGCTCATTCCACACTGCCCTTCAGTGCGGCCAGCACCGCCTCAATCGTAGCCTCGACGACGCGCGCGTTCCGCTGCAAGGGGGCAATCTTGGTCTCCAGCCCCGCGCTTTCATCTTCCTTCAGCAGCGTTCCGCGATGGAAGTCTATGGTGTAGTCGGCATCTTTGAGGGTGTGGCCGGTCAGCACGAGGACCACGGTCTCGCTGGAGGCGATCTTGCCCTGGGCGCGCAGTTTTTTCAAGCCCGCCAGCGTAACAGCGGAGGCCGGTTCGCAGCCCAGGCCCTCTGCGCCGATCTCGGCCTTGGCAATGGCGATCTCCGCCTCCGTCACATCCAAACACCAGCCGCCGGTCTCCTGAATGGCCCGCGCGGCCTTGCGCCAGGAGGCAGGATTACCGATGCGAATCGCTGTGGCGCGAGTATGCGCCTCGACGGGATGCAGTTCGGTGGCCTGATTTTCATTGAAGCTGCGCACCAGCGGATTAGCTCCCGCGGCCTGAATCACGCTGATCTTCGGCATCCGGGCTACCAAACCAAGCTCGCGCAACTCGCGGAAGCCCTTGCCCAGCGCCGAGGAGTTGCCCAGGTTGCCACCGGGCACGATGAGATGGTCGGGGACATTCCAGTCGAAGGCTTCGGCAATCTCGAAGGCGGGCGTCTTTTGCCCCTCCAGCCGGTAGGGATTCACTGAGTTGAGCAGGTAAATCGGCGATTCATTCACAATCTGCGTCAACAAAGTCAGGCAGCCGTCGAAGTCGGCCTTGACCTGAAGGGTGAGCGCGCCGTAGTCCATTGCCTGTGAAAGCTTGCCCCAGGCGATCTTGCCGTCGGGGATCAGCACCAGGCTCTTGAGGCCGGCGCGGGCCGCATAGGCGGCCATCGCGGCGGAGGTGTTCCCGGTGGAAGCGCAGGCTACCCAGTCGAAGCCACGCTCCTTGGCCACGCTCAAGGCCGCGGTCATGCCGGTATCTTTGAAGGAGCCGGTCGGATTCATCCCCTGATGCTTGGCGTAAAGCTGGTCGACGCCCAGAGCTTTGGCGGCGCGGGGCAGATGATAGAGGGGCGTATTGCCTTCGCGCAGAGTGACCGCATCGCCAAAGCTGTCGAGAATCGGCAGCAACTCGCGGAAGCGCCAGACGCCTGAGTGATCCAGCCCCTCGGAGGAGCAGCGGCGCTCGCGCCAGAGCCACTTGAGCGCACCGGGATTGGGCCGGTCGTTCCCCCCGCGCTGGCTCCAGCCGGGATATTCAACCTCAAAGAGATCGCCGCAGGCGGCGCAACGGAAGTCAGGACGGGCGTCCTTCCCATCGATGCGCACACCGCATCCAAAACAGCGTAACTGATGCAGATTATCGTTCATGCCTGCTCATAGGTTATCAGCAGGGGGCGAATTTGTGGGAATGCGGCATCCGCATTCAAATCAATGCTTGGGCATGATGTCGCGGCCCGTGCAATGCGGGTCGCGCTTGTCTGAGGCGGAGAGCATGATGAAGGAGTTCTTGTCTTCCTGAATCTGAAAAAATGTGGGCTTGCCGGGACGCGTCTGTTGATCGACCAGCCATTCCAAATCCAGTTGAACCTGATAATGCAATGGCGAATCCGCACAGGAGCGCACCGGGCCGTAGGTGTAATACGGTATCTCCTTGGCATCGGCCTTTTGGTTTTCTTGTGCTTCAAAGATTTTGTGCACGGCCTCCAGTCCGGTCAGGGCTGATGGAAGGCTCCAATTTTTGGCATCGTTCCAGGGCGATTGCAGCCACTCATCGACAAAGTCGCGGCCATTGATGGCGATGGGTTGGACGCGGACGACCTGATTGCCGAAGACACGGTAGCGATAGATGACTGGACGGGTCATCAGATCAACATCCATACTGCCCGTCTCGACGCGCAACTGAAAGCCATCGGGAACGAGCTTCATGATCGGTTCGGTGTCTCTTAGATAATTGGCATTCTTATGAAAGATAACTTGCTGGGGCGCGTTGCCGCTTGCGGACTGGATGATATCCATGTCGAATGCGCTCCAGCGCGATGTACACCAGGGATAACCATGCGCGGCAACCAGCAGCCAATCGCCTGAATCATGTTGCGGCACGACCTGATAGGCAAAGAAATCTCCGAAGGCGCCGGAAATCTCCTTGTAATCGCCGCTCTGCCAGCGCAGTGTTTGCTGCCAATGACCGCCGCGGAGTTCATAGGCCAATAGCATCGTGTCATTGCCACATTCGATGCCAAAGCTGATCGTGACCAGGCGGATCTTTGGCATATTGGCCGGCGCTGTCACCTTCACATCGATTTCATCGCCGTAGATTTGGTCAAGCTGCGGCGGCTTTTTGGGGTCGTAAACCTCATTCACAACCGGTTTGTTGGCATTCAGCAATTTGACGAGCGTAGTTTCAATTGCCTTTGGAATTGCATCGACAGGCGCACATTGCACCGCGGTGTCTGCCAGTGCAGCGAGCGATTCTTTGAATGCGCGAATCCGCGCTTGCAGTGGGGCAGGCACAGCCTCGTCCATTTCGTCCTGCAGTCTGTAGGCGAGCAACCGCGCCTGGTCTGCCTTCGCTCGCTGTGCGGCTGCCTGCAAATCTGTTTGCGAGCAAGGTTGCTCAGCCCACGAGACAGGGAGAAGTAACAGAACCAGAAAACCGGAGATCACGAGGATTCGCATCGCCGACTAGTGTAGCAGCACCTCAATGAATGCCCGGCGGAAGTGCGGGGAGCTTCTTGGGTTTTTTGAAGAGCCATGCGGCGGCAGCGCAGAAGAAGGCCAATAGAGCGGTCCAGCGGAAGACATCGACGTAGGCCATCAGCGCCGATTGCTGCACCATGAGGCTATAGATCATGCCGTAAGAGCCTGGACCGCTGTTGCCGGGGCCGATGTGGTGGCCCAAGTATCCGGCGATGAGACGGGATTTCTGTTGCAGGACGATGCTCGATGGGCCGAGGCGGGCGCCAATCTCATTCTGGTGGAGAGCGGCGCGGCGGATCAGGGCCGTGGTGGCCATTGAAATTCCGATCGATCCGCCGATGTTCCTCAGCATATTGAAGAGGCCGGTGGCGTTGCCCATCTCCTCGCGGGGAATGGTGGAGGTGCTCATGGTGGCCAGCGGGACGAAGACGAAACTCAGTGCGAAGCCGGTGAGCGTAATGGGGATCAGCAGCGTATAAGGTCCGATGTCGAGGTTGACTGTACCGAAGATCAGCGAGCAGATGCCAAAGCCGATGAAGCCGGCCGAAAGCAGCTTACGGTTATCGATGCGCGAGCCGAGTATGCCAACCATCGGCGAGCCGATGAAGGAACCGATGCCGCGCGGTCCGACGACGAGACCGGCTGAAAATGCTGTGTAACCAAGGACCTCCTGGTAATAGAGGGGCAGAATGGCGATGGTGATGTAGATGCACATTCCGAGCAAGGCGATGAGGATGCAGCCGGTGCGGAAGTTGCGGTCCTTGAGGATGTGCAGATCGACGAGGCCTTTGGGATGGGTCCAGGAGCGCCAAATCCAGCCGACCAGGGCAAAGACCAGTGCAGCGACGGCCCAGCGGACCCAGACGGCTCCGAACCAGTCATCCTCCTGGCCTTTATCGAGAACGATTTGCAGCGCGCCGGTCCAGACCATGAGCAGGCCAAAGCCGATATTGTCAAAGGCGCCAACCTTGGCGTTCTTGATGTAAGGCGGATCATGCACGAAGCGCGAGATCATGAAGACGGCCAGAAGACCGACGGGGATGTTGATGTAAAAGGCGTAACGCCAACTGAAGGTATCAGTAAGCCAGCCTCCCAGCGTCGGCCCGATCACCGGTGCGACCACAATGCCCAATCCATAGGCGGCCATCGACATGGATCGCTTCTGGATGGGAAAGCTTTCGAGGAGGATGGATTGAGAGAGCGGCTGAAGCGCACCGCCGCCGGCTCCCTGAAGAACGCGGGCAAGCAGGATCACACCCAGCGAGGGAGCAGCGCCACAGAAGAAGGAAGCGACGGTAAAGATGGTTACGCAAATGAGTAGAAAGCGTTTGCGGCCAAAGCGGCGGGCAAACCAGTTGGAGGCGGGAAGGATGACGGCGTTGGCGACCAGGTAGCTGGTGAGGACCCATGTGGCCTCGGAGTTGGAGGCCGAGAGCGAGCCGGCGATGTAAGGAAGCGCAACCGAGGCAATGGCGGTGTCCAGCACCTCCATGAAGGTGGGGAGCATGACGGAGAGGGTTACCAGCCACGGGTTGACCCCCTGAGTGAGCGGATAGCGAGCTTGGGCGGCGGCGGAGGTCATGAAGAAGGTGAACAGAAAAGATTACAGGAAGGGGGCAGGAAGAAGAAAACGCGCGCTGGGGGAAGGCGCGGCGAAGCGTGCTGGAATTTATGGGCGAAGGTTAACCATTGTCGGCGATGAGCAGGCGCAGGTCGCGGAGGTTTTGTCCGGTGGGACCGGTGACGACGGCATCTCCGAGGGCGGTAAACATTGGACAGGCGTCGAAGGCGGCAAGGGAGGCCTTGAGGTGGAATCCGAAGGCGTGAGCGCGAGCGACGGTGGTCGGGTCGGCTATGGCGCCGGCAGACCGGGTATTTCCATCAATGCCGTCCGAGCCTGCGCTGAGGACGGTGAGGCGCTCTCCGGGATAGCTTTCCAGCTCCAGGGCGCACTCCATGACAAATTGCTGATTGCGGCCGCCGGCGCCGGGAGTACGGTCCAGGGTCACAGTGACTTCGCCAACTGAGATGAGGCAGAGCTTGGGATGGAGGGCGCGCAGTTCATGGAAGCGTTCGAGCAGATAGCGGGCGGCGTCGGCATAGTCCCAATCGTCGCAGGTGTTATCTAACACGGCGTAATAGCCGGCCTTTTCCGCAAGCAAGCGCGCGTTTTCGGCCAGGTCGAGGCTGGAGAGCATGATTTCGAAGACGGAATCGCGGAAGGGAGCGTCTTCACCGCTCATGGAGGCGGCAGTAGTGATGCGGCGTGCGGGCGCGAAGCCGGGAATGGCAAGTTTGGGGAAGAAGGGCGGAAGCCAGCTCTTGTTTCCGGGCGATTCGGGCAGATCCTCGCGCTCGAAGAAAGAGCGGACGGCGGGCGGAAGTTTGGGGGCGAGGCTGTACTTTTCCAGGAGGGCGCGGACCTCGGCGACGGTGGAGTGGTCGGGCGAAGTAGGACCGGAGGAGAGCGCGTCAAGGGAGCGGAGGGGAACATCGGGAACCAGGAGGCTGACCTTGGCCGCGTCGGGCGCGGCGATGGCCAGGCGTCCGCCCTTGACTGCGGAGAAGTGTTTGCGGAGGGTGTTGACTTCACTAATGGGAGCGCCGGAGGCCAGCAGAAGCTGATGGAAGGCGATTGTGTCGTCGAGCGAGATGTGGGAGTCGAGGGGCAGGTCGAACATCGCCGAGCCGCCGCCGGAGATGAGAAAGAAGATCAGCGTATCTTTGCGGGCCTTACGCAGCATGGCGAGCGCGGCGCGGGCGGCGGCGAAGGATTCTTCATTGGGCTGGGGATGGCCGCCCTCGAAGTAACGAAAGCGCCAATCGCGGCGCTTGGGAAGCTGATTGGAACAACAGATGCCGCGCAAACCCAGACGGCGGCTCATGCGATCCATCAGTACTTCGAGCATGGGGCTGGCAGCCTTGCCGAGCGCAATGACCATGATTTTCTTGTAGTGAGAGAGACAGATCGATTCCGGTCCGCTGCCGTCGGGCAGGAGGCGGTGCATGGTATTGCCCTCAAAGCGCAGGCGGCGGTCAAAGGCCGATGCGATGCTACAGGCATCGATCGCGCCGGTAAAGATTTCCGTGGCAGTAGCGTGCAAGGTATCGAGGGAGTAATCGCTAACCGGCGTCATCGGGAAAGCTCCTTCATAGAAGCGGCGTGGGCGGCGCGCAACGGCTCGAATCGCAAGGCAAAAGCTGGACCAGCAGGGGAAGGAAGGCTGGAGGGAACGGGATCGGTAGCAAAGCCATTCGCAGTGGTCATTCCACTCACCATTCTACGCGCTACACATAAGGATTTCTTTATGCGGCGGGGTTACTGCGGAGAGTGACCGTCGTGTCTGGTTCCACGATTTGAAAACTGCTTTCTGTTGTGAGATTCCTTAGGGTATTCTGGGAGAACCATGACCGATGCAAAGCCATCCGCTTTCCCGCTGAGTGCGCTTGATCCCATTCACTTTACGCAGCAATTGTGCGCGATTGAATCGACCACCTACCACGAGGGTCCAGTGGGAGATTTTCTGGCCGAGTTCCTTGCCGGCCGGGGCTGGGCTGTGGAAAAGACGCCGGTCGAACAGCCTGCGGAGAATCCCGGCGGCGGTCCGCGCTGGAATGTCTATGCGGGCGGGGCGGGCGAGAGGCCGGATCTGGTCTTTTCCACGCACATGGACACCGTGCCGCCGTACATTCCCTTCCGCGAGGATGAGGAGTATCTTTACGGTCGCGGGGTCTGTGACGCCAAAGGGATTCTGGCCGCGCAGGTGGCGGCGGCTGAAGCGCTGAGGGCGGCGGGATTCAGGATTGGGCTGCTGTTTGTATCGGGCGAAGAACGCGACTCGGCGGGCGCCAAGGCGGCCAATGCTGTATCGAAGGGCAGCCGGTTTCTCATCAACGGCGAGCCGACGGACAACCGGCTGGCGCTGGCCTCAAAGGGTGCACTGCGCGCGGCCTTCAAGTCGACGGGAAAGATGGCGCACTCGGCCTATCCGGAGTTGGGAGACAGCGCAGTTCACAAGCTGGTGGAGGTGCTGGCCAGGGTGCTGAAGATGCCGCTGGCCGAGCAGGAGGGCATTGGCGTCAGCACACTCAACATCGGACAGATTCAGGGCGGGCACGCGCCGAATGTCATTGCCGACAAGGCCGAGGCGCAGGTGCTGGTGCGCACCGTGACGGATTCCGCTCCGGTACGGGCACAGTTGCGGGAAATTGCGGGAGATTTAGCCGAGGTGGAGTTTACGCTGGATATGCCCTTTATCCGCTTGCGCGCCGTCGATGGGCTGCCGACGATGGTGGCCAAGTTTTCGACCGACATTCCGCAGCTTTCGAATTGGGGCGAGCCGCTGCTGCTGGGTCCGGGATCGATTCACGTGGCGCACACGCCCTTTGAGAAGCTGGCTAAGAAGGAGTTGCTGGAGGCGGTCGAGTTATACATCCGAGTGGGAAAGCAACTGCTGGGATGAGGCGGCGGGGCGATCGCAGCATCAGACAGGATCAGCGGCTTCCGCGGAGGAGCGTATCTGCGGCGCGGCTTGACCGGCTGCCAGATCGGCGACAGATGCGGTATTGAGCACGGCAAGCATGGCCTCCTGGGCCTTCTCCCAGATGGGATGAGCGGGACAGAAGGATTTGCGGTTGCAGAAATCGCCGGAGACGAGGCAGAGATTCAGGCAGATGGGGCCGTCAATGGCCTCGATCACCGCGCGAAGAGAGGCTTCGCGTCCACGTGGAAGAATTTCAAAACCGCCAGACTGTCCCCGCCGGGAGGCAACGAATCCGGCATGACAGAGGCTCTGCAGAACCTTGGAGAGAAAGCTGCGCGGAGCGCCGGTGGCCTGGGCGAGAGCGGGCAGCAATGCGCGCTCATAAGCAGGTAGAGTGGCCAGATGAATCATGACGCGCACAGCATAGTCGGCGGCGCGAGTCAACTGCATGGTAGAACCGGATTGTGCCATTCAATCGCTTCCTTCTTGCCAGAATCCTCGGAAACGGGCGCGCGCGGAATATCTCTCCTATTGTAGAGGAAGGCTTGCCTGCTGGAGGCGGATTTCATGACTCAGATCGGCAATTGAGCCAGATCGTCAGCGAGGGGACAACCGGCGCAGTGGGCGGTTCTGCGGCAATGCGCCTTGCCGACAGCGACGGTGAGGGCGTGAAACTCGTTGAAGAGCCGCGCCAGATCCGCAGATGAGTCGGCGGCAAAGGCCGCGCGGGTAAGCTGGACGAGGGCCTCATAGCCTTTGCGATTGCGCGCGGGCGCAGGCGTCAAAAGCGCGTGGCGCTCGGCGATGCGGCGCAGATACTCGTCAGCGACGGGAACGGGATGGCCGAGGGCGTAGAGCAGGATGGCGTCCGCCGTCTCGGGACCGACGCCGGGAAGGGCAAGTAGCCGGATGCGCAGAGCACCGGTGGGCAGAGCGGCGAGTTGCTCCAGCGAACCGTCGAATTCGGAGTCGAGCATCGCAACGAAGGCCTTCAACGCGGGGGCCTTGCGTGTGGGAAAGCCAGAAGGCTGAATCAGCCGCTGCAACTTCTTGAGCGGCAGCGAATGCAGACCGTCAACATTCAACGCTCCCGCCGCGCGCAGATTTTCGAGTGAATGCTCGACGGCCTTCCAGGCAGTGTTTTGCGTGAGGTAAGCGCCGAGAATCACTTCAAAGGGCGTCTGTGCCGGCCACCAGTGCTGCGGACCATAGGCTGCAGCGAGCCGGTCGTGGATACGGCGCAGGCGCTGAGCGGGAGTGAGTCCAGGCGAGGTCACGGCTTGACTTAGAATAGCGGAGTTAGCGTGGTTTGCGGAGTTAGCGGAGTGATGGCATCCAAGCAGGAGGATGAATGAAGAGTCATACGGAGTATCTGGTCTTTGAGACGAAGAGACGGCGGGAGATGGTGCATATCACCGACAAGGTCGAGGAGATTGTGCGGCGCAGCGGAGTCAAGGACGGATTGTGCTTTGTCTCGCCGATGCACATTACGGCCGCCGTCTATGTGAACGATCTGGAGAGCGGACTGATCGAGGATATCGGCAAGTGGCTGGAGGAGCTGGCTCCGGCGCGGCCCGACTACCGTCATCACCAGACCGGCGAGGACAATGGCGATGCGCATCTGAAGTCGCTGCTGCTGCATCACGAGACGACGCTTCCGGTGACCGGCGGCAAGCTGGATTTGGGCACCTGGCAGCGGGTCTTCTATGCCGAGTTCGATGGGCAGCGAAGGAAGCGGGTGATCGTGAAGGTGTTGGGAGTGGCGTAGCTGACACGCGGAGTTATGGATTCGCTGCAGATGGTTTATTGGCTTGCGGCGCCGCATCGTCCTCAGTGATCTTGCGCCATTCACCCGATGCTTGAGGGGGTCCGGAAGCGGCCAGATTGACTTTAGTGCGCGGCAGAACGACCAGATCGACGCGGCGGTTTTCAGCGCGGCCCGCGGCGGTATCGTTCGTGGCGACGGGGTGAAACTCGGCATATCCGGCGGCCGAGATGCGATCGGGCGAGATGGCTTTCAATTCGATCAGCAGGCGGGCGATTCGGGTGGCGCGGGCCGCGGACAGCTCCCAGTTGGAGTCGAATTCCGCAGTATGGATGGGGATATTATCGGTGTGCCCCTCAATACGCAGATCGTAAGGAGTATGGTTGAGCGAAGCGGCGATCTGGCGCAGAGTGGGGAGGGTTTCTGGCTTTGGAGTGGCCGATCCGGAGTCGAAGAAGCCGGCCTCGCGGAGGCTGATGACGAGGCCGTCACGGCCCATCTTCATGGAGACTGTATGGGTTGCAACCTGGTTGGAGAGCCTCTGCTCCAACTCGCGATGGATGCGGTCCAGATCCTGTTTCACTGCGGCCGGCGAAAGAACATCCTCACCCATCACGATATTCATGGGAATCACCGCCTGCTCGGCGCCGGAGTCGTTGCGCGAGCTTTTGCTGGGCAGCCGTGAGGCATCGGGAAAGAGGCCGAGGGAGTGAAAGGCTGTTTCGATGGCGTCGGCGACCTGCACCTGCTTCTTCTGGTCGGCCTTGGCGAAGGCGAAGAGAACGACAAAGAGGGCGAAGAGCAGGGTGATGAAGTCGGCATAGGAGACCAGCCAGCGGTCCCTGCTGATATTGCTCCGGCGGCGCTCCCGCATCATGCGGCACGCTCCTTGTCTTTTTGCAGAGGTTCGTTCAGAAAGCCGGCCAGCTTGACCTCGAGCATCCGCGGATTGATGCCTTCGAGGATGGAGATCACGCCTTCAAGAATCATTTCGCGGCGGCGGTGGTCTTCGTGGACGCGAATGCGCATTTTTCCGGCGAAGGGGAGGAAGAAAAGATTGGCGGCGCCGACGCCATAGATGGTGGCGACAAAGGCGACGGCGATACCGCGCCCGACCTCC
>Ga0181528_10000237_pt1 | contig 48400 bp, 27 predicted proteins | sample PEATcosm2014_Bin_47_FD_119742 | JGI IMG/M metagenome (GOLD analysis project Ga0181528, IMG submission 119742) | Peatland microbial communities from MTU Mesocosm Facility, Houghton, MI, USA - PEATcosm2014_Bin10_10_metaG | ecosystem: Environmental > Terrestrial > Soil > Wetlands > Peat | place...
AAGGCGATCACCGGATCGGCCATGAAGAGTTCCAGCAGATGGCGCAGGTTCGGCTCCCGCATCGTGGCGACAAACTCGCCCAGCGTCCGCCAGAGCTGATCAATATCTTTCGATGTCTTGGGCAGGTAGTCAGAAAACTCGATGTCCGCCTGCTCCATCTTGCGCAGCTTGTGAATGGTCAACTGCCAGCGCTGGTTGTACTTGTTGATCAGCCCCTTGATCTTGACGACGTCGTCCTGATCGAAGGCCTCGGCGCACTCTTCCACGTTGTCCCACATCTTCGCCTGGATGGTCCCAGTACGGTCCATCAGCGTCAGGTCGAGGTATGGTTCGCCGCTCTTCTTGGCCTTGATCTGCTTGTTGCTGACGACGAAGCTGGTGGTGACAACCTTGTTTTCCTGTTGCGCCGCGTCTCGAATATAAAAATCTTTCATGAATCCGCCGTCCTGGCCCTGAAGTGAGCTGGCAATCGAACCTTATGGTATCGCGGAAAGGGAACAGCGGGTAGCAAGAAGCGTGTGCTACGCGTTGTCGCGAGGCAGACGCATGATGACCGTAGCGCCGCGGCCCTCGCCTTCACTGGTGGCGTACGCCCGGCCTCCGTGCCGTTGGGCAATGCCACGCACTATGAACAATCCCAGCCCGGTGCCCTTCACCCGCTGACGCAGGCGCGCGTTGACCCGGTAGAAGCGACGGAAGATCCGCTTCAATTCTCCCTGCGGAATGCCCTGGCCCTTGTCGGTAACGCGCAGCAGAAGATCGTTCGCCTCGTCGAGAATATCGACGGTGATGGCGATCCGGTTGGGTGAGTACTTCACCGCGTTCTCCAGTAGATTGCTGACCGCCGAGCGCAACTCCTCCGGATCTCCCTGCACCACGGGCGGAGAGAGCGTGTAGTTCACCAGGCGAATGCTTTCGTCGGAAAGATGGTGGCGGGTTCGCGCCAGCGTCGCGCATTCCTGCGCCAGATCGTTCAGGTCCACGCGCTGGAAATTCTTTCGACTCTTTTGTCCCAGATGCCCTGCGCGTAACACCTGTTCCACCGTGTTCATCAGGCGGTCGGTGTCTTCCAGCATGGTGGAGTAAAACTTCTTTCGCTGTGCCTCGCTCAGTTCGCGCGATTGCAAGGTTTCCAGGTAGAGACGGATGGAGGCGATGGGAGTCTTCAGCTCGTGCGTGACGGAGTTGATGAAGCTGTCATGCTGCTCGCTGCGGCGCATCTCGCGAACCAGGAAGATGGTGTTCAGCGTGACTCCGGCAATGATGAAGCCGAAGAAGATGATGCCTAGCACGATCATGCCGACTTCGCGCCAGCGAATCACCCACGTAATGTTCAAGGCAAGCGCAAGGGCCACCGAACAGGAGCCGAGCACAATAAAGAACGCAATCGCCTTGTTGCGGGAGATCGGCATAAGTCAGCTTGATAGTAGTGATGCTGCCGCCGATAGTAAAGAGCATCTCCGGCGATGCCGCGCAAACAGCGAGCCCTGACATCGCTGCCAGGGCTCTTGAGGGTGGATAAATATCAGGAAGGCGGGTGGCCCATACAAGCCTGTTGTTGGCTTGTGTGGGGAGAAGAAGCCTAGTCTGCTCCCACCGACATAGCGCGGTCTGCCGGAGCCGGAGTAGTTTTCACCACGGCAGGCGCGTTGGGCAGAATTTCTTTGACGCGGCTGTCAGCCCGGGGCAGCTTGATGTCATGCACCAGTCCAACGGCGCTCATGGCGGAGATCAGATACCAGTTGGTGTCCACCTCCCACCAGCGCAGGCCGTGCCGCGCCGAGCTGGGATGTGCGTGGTGATTGTTGTGCCAGCCTTCACCCCAGGTAACCAGCGCAATCCAGAAATTGTTGGTGGAGTCGTCGCCGGTGTCCCAGCGCTTGGAGCCCCACAGGTGCGTGGCAGAGTTCACCAGCCACGTGCCATGCAGTCCGACCACGGTGCGCAGGAAGACCGCCCACAACGTCACGTTCCATCCGAAGAAGTAGAGCACGGTCACGCCCACTACCACCTGCGTGATCCAGTGATACTTGCTCAGCCACAGATAGAACTTATCGCGGCGCAGATCAGGAACGTACGGTCCGAGCTCCTCGGTGGCGCGATGCAGTGCCTTGCCGGTCACGATCCAGCCCATGTGCGACCACCACTTGCCGTCGCGCGGAGAGTGCGGATCGCCTTCGCGGTCCGTGAGCTGATGGTGGATGCGATGGATGGCAACCCAGAAAATCGGTCCGCCCTCAAGGGCCAACGTGCCGCAGGTGGCGAAGAAATACTCCAGCCACTTAGGACAGCGGAAGCCGCGATGCGTCAGCAGGCGATGGTAGCCAACTCCAATGCCGAGCGAGGTTGAAACCCACCATAGGAAGAAGGCGATGCCCAATCCCTGCCATGAAAAATGGAAGAGCGCAACCACTGCCAGTACGTGATAGACGACCATGACGATGGCCGTCAGCCAATTGATATTGAGATCTTTCGTTGAAGACTGCACTCGGTACCATCCTCTCGCAGCTTCCCACTACATTGCCCCCACGGCAAATACGGCAGAAGCCACGCCACTGTTACGTTTAAGATACCAATCGCAAGGTGTTGGATTTGTAAGACTTTTGTAAGTCCCGGAAGGCGCTGAAAACGCGTGTTTGGCGCCTCTAAATCGACCTTCCCAGCGGGCCTTATTCGCAATCCGCTTTGCAAAGAAATGTTACATTTCGCTCCCGGATTCACAAGCATGTCATCCAGCATCGCGCCGGAGCGTCTATCTTGTAAGCAGGTCCTTGAAGGGGATACAAATGCGGATAAAGAGCTTGGTGGCAGTAGCAATCGTAACGGCGGGATTGATAGGCATTGCAGCGGCACAGGATGCTACCCCGGCAGGCGGACCTCCGGGACAAGGCGCCGGGCGAGGCATGGGACAGTACCACGGAGTGGGTGGAGAGATCACGGCCATCAACGGCGACACTCTCACCCTGCAGACCTTTCGTGGAGAAACGACCACCGTCAAAGTCACCTCTGCCACACAGATTAGGAAAGAGGGTGCGAACGCCAAGCTCAGCGATTTCAAAGTGGGTGACCGCATCATGGTTGCCGGCGAGCAAGACAGCAAGGGCGTGTGGGTGGCGCAGGTGCTGGGCCAGCGCAACGGCCAACGCGGAGCTGGCATGGGCGGTCAACGGCCAGCGCCTGAGGACAATGGCAAGACCTACATCGCAGGCACGGTTGTCAGTATTGATGGCACCCGCCTGACCGTGAAGAAGCCGGACGGCGCGGAGCAGGTGATCGCCGTGGATGACGACACCTCCTTCCGCAATGATCGTCGCGAGAGCATCACGCTGGCCGACGTGAAGGTTGGCGACTTTGTGCGTGGTCCGGGCGCGGTTAAGAGCAACGTCTTCGTGCCCACCCAGTTGACTGCCGGAGCCAATCGTCCGCGCCAGGCTCCGCCCTCTGCTGCGCAACCCGGTGTTCCGCCTCCCGACGGTGCATCGCCGAGCCCTGCTGTGCCCGACTCCAGCAGCGACAGGAAATAGGGCAGGGAACCTGATGAGGCTTTCAACGATTGCGGCAGTGTTGTGCGGACTTGCTCTCATGCCCCTCGCGGCAAGGGCGCAACAGACCGCGCCAACTGTCCTTCCAGCGTTGCAAGCTCCAGCCGCGCAAATAACATCTCCTCAGTCCACGGACGTCACAGCTCCTGCCGACTTTGCGATTCGCGGCGTAACCCGGTCGAGTGGGATGAAACTTCCCGGAGTCACCATCACCGCCTCGCACTCGCTTACGGGTCGTAAGGTCATTACATCGACGGATGTCGATGGATCGTTCCGCCTCGAGCTTCCGGGCAAGGGCCGATGGGTGTTGCGCGCGGAGTTCTCCGCCTTTGCCGTGCAGACTGCCGAAGTGGTGCTCACCACCGCTGCGCCACAGGCCGCACACGACTTCGAACTGGTTCTGCTTTCTCGCGTGCCCAAAGCGGCTCCCGCCGAGGGTGAAGCCGTGGAGGCGAATGTTGCAGGTCAGCCGCGCGTCGCGCACGTTCCGTCCACAGGTCGCGGCGCACAGCAACTCACGGTGAATGCCGATGATGCGGCGCTCGCACAATCCTCTGGCGGCGAGCAGGACTATTCGGCCAACGCAGGCGGCTTTGCCACGTCCGCCGATGCTACGAACCAGTCCGTCTCCGTCACCGGGCGAATGGGCAACGCGCAAGACCTTGGTGTGCAGAACATGGACGACCTTCGCGACCGCATTGACGAGCTTCGCGCCCGTGGCCAGCTAGGTGGTGGGGGCTTTGACAATGGTGGCGGCCCCGGTGGGGGAGGCTTCAACATGGGCGGTCCCGGCGGCGGAGGCGGTGGTGGTGGGTTCGGAGGCGGCCGCATGCGAATGGGTTCGCTCACTCGCCCGCACGGGCAAATCTACTACACGGCCAGCAACGCCGCGCTTGACGCCGCTCCCTACTCGTTGAGTGGGCCGTCCGAGAAGCCTTCGTATGGCTCCAACAAGGTGGGGGCCAGCGTCGGCGGCGTGCTCAAGATTCCGCACATCTATGACGATGGCGGCAAGACCTTCGTCTTTTTGAATTACTCAGGAGTGAGAAGCTCCACGCCCTACGACGTCTTCTCGCACGTACCGACGCTTGCAGAGCGGGGACAACAGTTTCCCAGCGATGCACCCGGTACCTACGACGCAAACTTCTGCCCTGACCCTGCCAACTGCCTTATCAAACTTTACGATCCAAAGAACCCTGGCGTGCCGCTCGATGCCAGTCACGTGCCTGTCAGCACGCAGGCCAGCACTCTTCTCAACTACATTCCGCTGCCCAATGTCTTCAACGATCCTGCGAAGAACTATCACTTCAGCTCCGCTGCGGAGTCCGATCAGGACATCTTCGCCTTGCGCGTAACGCACAACTTCGGCGCCGCCATCGCGCAGCGTGGAAGCCGGGGTGGTGGCGGAGGCGGCGGCACAGGACGTCCGCGCAACAATATCAGCTTTGGCCTCAACTACCAGCGCAACGCCTCAGATAATCTGGAGCCTTTCCCGCAAGAAGGCGGACATACCCACACCAACGGCTTCAACGCCAACGTGGGATGGGCCATCAGCAAGGGCAAGCTGAGCAACCAACTTCGCTTTACATGGAATCGCAGCCGCGCGCACGCCAACAACTACTACGCAAACGTAACCGATGTCGCCGGAAAGGCTGGTATCACCGGCGTCTCCACGGACGCGCTGAACTGGGGTGTGCCGAACCTCACGTTCTCCGACTTCACCAGCCTCGGCGACGTTGCGCCTTACAATCGCGATTCGCAGACCTTCTCGCTCAGCGAAAGTGTCGGATGGGTGCACGGCAAGCATCATCTCCACTTCGGCGGCGACTATCGCTGGATCAACAACAAGGCTTACGCCAGTTCGAATCCGCGCGGCACTTTTACCTTCACCGGATCCTCCACGGCGAACTTTGTCAATGGCAAAGCCGTTACGGGCACGGGTAATGACCTCGCTGACTTCCTACTGGGCTACGCGCAATCCGCTTCGGTGGCCTACTCGGCTGTGCATGATCAGTACCTCGCGCACAGCTATGACTTCTTCGCGCAAGACGACTGGCGTCCGCGTGGCAATCTGACGGTGAACCTCGGCCTGCGCTACGAATTCATCTCCCCCTATCGCGAGGCGTACAACCAGCTTGAGAATCTCGATGCAGAGTTTGTTGGAAAACAATTTGTAAATGCCGTGCCCGTGTCGCCGAATAGCACTGGACCAGGCAATGTGCATTACGGCAGCGGCTTGTTCAATCCGGACCGCAACAACTTTGCTCCACGCGTGGGCATTGCATGGAAGCCGTGGGGCAACAAAACAGTAGTGCGCGCCGGATACGGCATCAACTACAACCTCGGCCAATACGGATCGATCGTGCAGAACCTCGCGGCGCAGCCTCCGTATGCCGTGACGGAAACCAATACGGCTCCCGCCACCGCAGCGAGTAAGCTCACTCTGGCTGACGGCTTCTCCAGTTCCAATCCTGTAAGCAACAACTACGGCATCGATCCGCACTATCGCACCGCCTACGTGCAGCTTTGGAACCTCAACATCCAGCGCGAAATCACTCCCACCATTCTGCTCAATGTGGGCTACACCGGCAGCAAGGGAACAGCGCTCGACATGCTGCGTGCTCCCAATCGCGGCCCCGCCGGAGCTCTTGTCTCCACAGTGGAGCCCTTCAACTGGGAAACCTCGCAGGGCTCATCGATCATGCACGCAGGCTCGGTGCGTTTGCGTAAGCGCATGACGCGTGGAGTCGCCGTAGGCGGCACCTACACCTACTCCAAGTCCATTGACAACGCATCGTCCATCGGCGGCGGCGCGCAAGTAGTTGCGCAGGATGACACGAACCTTCGCGCTGAGCGCGGCCTTTCCAGCTTCGATCAGCGCCACAAACTCACCGGAGACTGGACGCTGGAGTTACCCTGGGGCGAGGGTCGCAAGTGGCTCACCCATCCGGGTCTCGCGCAAAAGGCTTTTGGCGACTGGCTTTTGCAGAGCAGTTTCACCGTTGCCTCTGGCACGCCCTACACGGCACGCGTGTTGGGATCGTTTGAAGACGTTGCGGGCGGTACCAACGGAACTCTGCGCGCAGATTACAACGGCTCGGCCATCCAGATTGGTGACCGCAACGTGAAGCACTGGTTCAACACCGCGGCGTTCACCACTCCAGCGGCCGGAACCTACGGCAACGCTGGGCGCAACACCATCATCGGGCCGGGCAGTTGGCTGATGAGTCTCGTTCTGTCGAAGAGCATTCCGCTTCGTGATTCGATGAATCTGGAAATGCGCGCCGAAACTGACAACGTGCTGAATCATCCAAACTATTCCGGCATCGACACGAACCTGAACTCGCCCACTTACGGGCAGGTGATCAGCGTGGCGTCCATGCGCAAAATGGTGTTGAGTGTGCATTACAGGTTTTGAGGAGTAAGTGATTTCGCGATGAGAGAGCTGGCTGACAAATCGCTTCGCCGTGCGCTGGCCCTGCTGCTGTGCTGCGCCATGATGTTGCCGCAGGCTGCGCTCGCGCAACAGGAGCGCATGGGGGAAGGCGGCGTCACCTTCAAGGTCACCAGCGAACTCGTGCTGGTGAGCGTGACCGTGCGCGACAAGAAAGGCGACCTGGTTCGCGGACTCAAGCAGAGCGACTTCACCGTTCTCGAAGATGGCAAGGCGCAGCGCATCCAGAGCTTCGACATTGAAGATGTGGAGAATTTTGCCCCCGCTCCGCAGGCGGGTCCCGCGCAGGCCCTGATGACCGCGCCGAAGACCGATCTGCTAACCGGAAAAAACACGCTCGCCCACGAAGCTCTGCGTGATCGCCGCCTCATCGTGCTCTTCCTCGACCTCAGTTCGTTGCAGACCGACGACACCGACCGCGCCGTGGAGAGCGCCAAGCATTTCATCACCAAGCAGATGACGCCCGCCGATCTCGTCAGCATCGTGACCTTCGACACCGGACTCAAAGTCGCGCAGGATTTCAGCAGTGACCCCAAGTTGCTTGCCGCTGCGCTGGATCGCGTCTCCGGCATTGAAGGAGTTGGCCAAGAGGCTGGCACCACCGGCACCAGCGAAGGCACGCCCGAGGACTCCGGTTCGTTCGTTGCCGACGACACGGACTACAACATCTTCAACACAGACCTGCGCCTGCAGGCCCTGGCCACCATCGCCCGCAACCTCGCAGGCATCGATCAGAAAAAATCCATTCTCTACTTCAGTAGCGGCATGACGAAAACCGGCGTAGAGAATCAGGCGCAACTACGCGCTGCAGTCAATGCCGCAGTGCGCTCCAACGTGTCGATCTACTCTGTGGATTCGCGTGGTCTGGAAGCCATGCCCGCCGGAGGCAGCGCGACCTCGGCCAGCCTGCGTGGAACCTCGGCCTACAGCGGCGCGGCCGTGCAGAATGATCTCGACTCCAACTTCGCCAGCCAGGAGACGCTGGTCACCATCGCCAATGACACTGGCGGCAAAGCATTCCTCGACACCAACGATTTCAGCAAGGCATACAGCAAGGTGCAGGCCGACAGTGAAACCTATTACGTGCTCGGCTATCGCAGCTCCAACCCGAACCGCGACGGACGCTTCCGCCGCATTCAGGTCAAGCTCAATCGCAACGACGTGAAGCTCGAATATCGCATGGGATACTACGGTCCGCGTGATTTCCAGCACTTCACCAAGCAAGATCGCGAGCAGCAATTGCAGGAAGAGTTGATGTCTGACCTGCCGAACACCGATCTTCCCGTCTACCTCGCCACCGGATACTTCCGCAGCACGGAAAATAAGTTCTACGTTCCCGTCTCCATCGTCGTGCCCGCCTCGGCCATGGTGGCGCAGAGCGACAAAGCGAAGGCTTCGCTCGACGTTCTGGGCGTAGTGCGCGACAAGACAACCAAGTTCCCCGTGGGCAATGTGCGAGACACCATCCAGCTCACGGTCGAGCAAACGCAGAGTGTTGCTACGGGTAACGCCTCGCTGCCGGCCGCAGGCGCCCGGCGCAAGAATGTGCAGTACAACACGGGATTCCTGCTTCCTCCGGGCCGCTATCACTTGAAGTTCGTAGTGCGTGAAAATCAGAACGGCCAGGTGGGAACCTTCGAGAGCGATCTCGTGATTCCCGACATGCGCAAAGAGAAGATGAAGATGAGCTCCGTCATGCTCTCCAGCCAGAAAGCACCAGCCGGAAAGAAGTCGCAATCGAATCCCCTGGTGAGCGATGGTCAGGAGATCATTCCCAACATCGCGCACGTCTTTACGCCCGATCAGTCCATGACTTTGTATTACGAGGTCTATGACCCGGCCAAGGCCGCGGACAAGAAAGACTCCATTCATCTGCTCACGAGCATCGAGTTTTTCCGCGGCAAGGTGAAGGTCTATGAGACGCCGCTGGTGGAGGCCGTGCACCTTAACGCCGCCGACCGCAAGGCCGCAGCCTTCCAGTTTGAAGTGCCAATGAAGGCGCTGAATCCGGGATGGTATACCTGCCAGGTCAATGTGATTGACGACGCTGGCGCGGCCTTTGCGTTCCCACGCACGCAGGTGCTGGTTAAGCCCTGACGCACGCGAACGCTTGCTGTAACGCGTGTGTTCCCTTAAGCTTTCATGCACGCACGGTTGGAAGGCATGAATGACGCATATGCATCGTGAATCTCTATTTCTTGCAGCGCTGGTGCTCTGTACGGGTACGGTGCTGGCCCAGCAGAATGGTGATGTGACAAAGTTGAATTATCCTGCTGCCCCCACAAGCAATCAGGTGGACGACTATCACGGCACCAAGGTCGCCGATCCCTATCGCCCGCTCGAAGATCCAGACTCCGCGCCAACGCGCGCCTGGATTGAAGCCGAAAATAAACTCACCTTCGGCTACCTGGAGCAGATTCCTGCGCGTGAGAAAATTCGCGCCCGCATGAAGGAACTGATGAACTTCGAGCGCTTCACCGTCCCACAAAAGCGGGGTACGCGCTACTTCTATTCGCACAACACCGGATTGCAGAATCAGGGCGTGCTCTACTGGCTCGCGGCGAAGGATGCAGAGCCGAAGTTGCTGCTCGATCCAAACACGCTCTCTGCCGACGGCACGGTTGCCGTGAGCGGGAGGGAGATCAGCGATGATGGCGAGTTGCTGGCTTACAGTCTCGCCACCTCCGGTTCGGATTGGGTGGAGTGGCATGTGCGCCGGGTTTCTACCGGCAAAGATCTGCCTGACGTGATCAAGTGGTCCAAGTTTTCCGGAGCCTCGTTCACCAAGGACAGCAAAGGTTTCTTCTACAGCCGTTATGACGAACCCAAAGCACAGTCCATGCTGCGCGACTCCAACTACTACCAGAAGCTCTACTATCACAAGCTGGGAACGCCGCAGTCAGAGGACGCGCTGATCTACAAGCGTGACGACCAGAAAGAATGGGGCTTTCAAGGCTTCGTGACAGATGACGGACGCTACCTGATCATTCACATCAGCGAGGGCACCGATCCGAAGAATCGCGTCTATTACAAGGACCTGACCAAGCCCGCCAGCGACGTCGTCGCCCTGCTCGACGAAAAGGATGCCGTCTACAGCTTCATTGATAACGACGGGCCCATCTTCTGGTTTGTCACCAACCTCAACGCGCCACTCAGCCGCGTCATCGCCATTGATACGCGCCATCCCCAGCGCGAGCACTGGAAGACCGTCATCTCCGAATCCACCGAAACGCTGCAGGGCGCTACCGTGCTCGACAATAAGTTTGTTGCCAGCTACCTGAAAGACGCGCACAGCGAAATCAAGATATTCGATCTCAGCGGCAAGTACCTGCGCACCGTGGATTCGCCGGGCCTCGGAACCATGGAGGGTTTCGGCGGCAAGCGCACAGATAAGGAGACGTTCTACTCCTTCACCAGTTACTCCACGCCTGAGGCCGTTTATCACTACGATCTTGCGAGCGGCAAGAGCACCATCTTCCGCAAGCCTGCCATCAAGTTCAATCCTGACGACTTCGAGACAAAACAAGTTTTCTTCCACAGCAAAGACGGCACTCGCGTTCCCATGTTCATCACCGCGAAAAAGGGCGTGAAGCTCGATGGCACGAACCCGACGCTGCTCTATGGTTATGGCGGCTTTGATGTCTCACTCACGCCGACCTTCAAGGTCAGCAGCCTGGTGTGGATGGAGATGGGAGGCATCTACGCTGTGGCCACCTTGCGTGGCGGTGGAGAGTACGGCGAACCATGGCACCTAGCCGGAACCAAGCTGCGCAAGCAAAATGTTTTCGATGACTTCATCGGGGCGGCCGAGTGGCTGATCGCCAACAAGTACACCGAAACCAGCAAACTCGCCATCCTTGGAGGCAGCAATGGCGGGCTCCTCGTGGGCGCGGCAATCACTCAGCGTCCTGAGCTTTTTGGCGCCGCCATCCCCGCCGTCGGCGTGATGGACATGCTGCGCTTCCATCGCTTCACCATCGGATGGGCGTGGACCTCCGACTACGGATCCTCTGACGATCCCGAGGAATTCAAGGCAATCTACAAATACTCGCCCTTGCACAATCTGAAGCCGGGAACCAAGTATCCGCCCACGCTGATTCTGACAGCTGACCATGATGATCGCGTGGTTCCCGCGCACAGCTTCAAGTTCGCCGCAACCATGCAGGCAGCGCAGGCGGGTGCTGCTCCGGTACTCATTCGCATTGAGACCAAGGCCGGGCACGGAGCAGGCAAGCCCACCTCCAAAGCCATTGACGAGGTTGCGGACGAGTGGAGCTTCCTGGTGAAAGCTCTCGGCATGAAAGAAGATCCCTGGGCTAAATAGCAACGCCGCACGCAGCAAAAGAAAGGACAGGGCTGTTGCCCTGTCCTTTGCTCATGAGTGGGTTTCACTCAGTGGATCATCATCCCCATTGCGGTTGCCACAACTCCCCCAACGCCAAACGCAATGCCGACCAGCCAGAAGTGCTTCTTCTTTGTCAGCAGCGTAATGGAGCAGACGACCAGCCCCACCTCAAGCAGCGTCTCTCCCAGATCGTAGCGGTCAGCCCGGTGGGAGTACATATTCACCTCAGCCTCCAGCGCCTTAGCTTCCTTGAAGAGATCATCCCGCTCAAGTTTTGACTTGGCGTTGGCATCCTCATTCTTCTTGATCAGTGCGCCGGCGGCCGTTGGATCCTTCAGCGGAATCACCTTCAGCAGCTCGTTCATCTGATCGGCGGTGTGGGCTCGAATGTTCTTCGCCTGGTAGTAGTTCCACGTATCGGTGGCTTTGTCCTGCAGCAGCACTTCTTCGGTGTGGGCGCGGTGGCCCAGCAGCGCTGCAATCGCAACCAGCACGGCCAGAATCGCCATCGTGAGGCTCACAGGAGCCAGGTTGGAGTGTTCGCGGCCGCTCTCAGCCGCCTCTTGCAACTCTTCCATCTCGTGTTCTTCGCTCATGAGCTTTCTCCCTATTCGTCTACTTTACGGTGAGAGCGGCTGCCCGCGCCAGCCTACTGATTCGTGCTATCTGGCAGACGTTGGCTGCTGCTCTTCAAGACTTCTTTGCCTTTGCTTTTCCTTCCAGTTCGCGCTTCACCCCTGCCAGTTCCCGGCGTTTTGCAGCGCTCACCTCGGGATATGAGAGTGACATCTCGTACAGCGCGTGAACCACCACAGATGACACCACCAGCCGCGTGAACCATTTGTTGTCTGCCGGAACCACGAACCACGGCGCGCGTTTGCTCGATGTATGCCGGATCATGTCTTCATACGCCTTCTGGTACTCATCCCAGAATCCGCGCTCGCGAACGTCGGCGGCAGAAAACTTCCAGTTCTTTTCCGGCTCGTCCAGTCGAGACAGGAAGCGGCGCTTCTGCTCCTCTTTGCTTACGTTCAGAAAGAACTTGCAAACTGCAATGCCGTTCCGTGTGGCGTAGCGCTCGAAGGCCGCAATGTCTTCAAACCGTTCCTTCCAGATGTCGCTACTCACGCAGGCCTTGGGCAGTCGCTCCGCCTCCAGCATCTCCGGATGCACTCGCAGCACCAGCACTTCTTCGTAGTACGAGCGATTGAAGATGCCGATCTTCCCCCGCGGCGGCACGCGCATCGAGGTTCGCCAGAGATACCCGTGAGCCAGCTCTTCCGCCGAGGGCGACTTGAAGGAGAATACTTCGCAGCCCTGCGGATTCACTCCGCTCATTACGTGCTTGATGGTGCCATCCTTGCCTGCCGCATCCATCGCCTGGAAGATCAGCAACAGACTCCAGCGGTCTTGCGCATACAGCTTGTCCTGCAACTCCGCCAGCAATTCGGTGGAACGCTTCAGCAACTGCTCTGCTTCCCCTTTGAATTCCGTTGGCAATCCGGCTGTATCGCCTGGATCAAACTTCCGCAACTCGAACTTCTTGCCGTGATCGACCCGGTACTTTGTCGCCAGTGACCGCAGCTTCTTCTCTTGCTGCTTCATCGAGCTCTCCTTCCTGCTTTCCACACGGGCTCAGGCACGTGCCCAAAATCATGACAACGACACCGAGAGACTGTATCACTGCCGCATGACTTCGATAGAAAACGTATTTCTCTCCTACCAACGGCAGCAGATTCGTGATGTGTTCCACGTGGATTCCCAGCAGCAGAAATCCCGCAAAACAGGCGTATTCCGCGCGGCGCAAAGGTCTCAGCCGTGCAGTCGCTACCAGCGATGCCAAGACCGTCAGGGCCAGTACTCCCGTGTAGGAAAACACCAGCGCCGGCCACGCCAGCATCCATGGCACATAGCGCGCCACCGTGGCGGGCGTAAGTTCGCGCTCATTGTCTGCGTAAAGCGCCCAGAAAAATGTGATCAGCCAGAAGGCCAGGCAGAACCGCTTGCCTGTGCTGCTGAAATTTCCCAGCAGTGAATACAGCAGCATTGGTGGAGCAATCGACATCTGCAGAAAGCGCGAGTCGCGCGCAAACAACGCATGAATCGCCGATGGCCACAGGTGAAAGAAGGGAAGCAGGAGCACCACCAGAGCCAGCAGCGTGCAACCCGCAAAGCGCCACTGCCTGCGCCGCAGCGCCACCGGCAGCAAAATGACCGAATAAAGCTTGAGCCCAATGCTGGCGGCCAGCCACACGGCTCCGCCCAGTCTGCGGCGCACGCTGAAAGCCGCAATCAGCAGGACCAGCATCAACCCGTCCATGTTGCCGCCGCGCACGCACTCCTGTGCAGAGATGAATAGCACTCCGCACAACATCAACAGAATGCGTTCCTGCAATCGCAACTTCAGCGCGCCCGCATACCACCAGAACGCCAGCGGAACCACCGCCACATTCAAGCAAAGGAAGATGAAAGTTGCGCGTGCCAGCGTCAGCCGCCCCAGCAGCGTTGGAATCACCAGTGACAGAGGCGGCGTCACAAAGCCGAACGAAGTGTAAGGATCCCGTCCCGCCAGCCACACCCGCGCAGCATTGTGAAAGTAGACAAAGTCGAGGCTCTGGAAGAACGCGCCAAATATGGAGCCGCCGCTGATGTACACGAAATGCAGGAAATACAGCACCGCGACCTGCCCGCCAAATACGAGCAGCACAATGCGCAACAGCTCATTTGTCCTATGTCGGGCCGTTGCCGGAGTTTGTGGCATCATGCTCCATTATGCCGAATAGTGCGCAACAACAATGTCCTTTTCGTGTCACTCCTGCAAATTCCGCGCCGCCCCGAAATGTTCATACCCTACAGAATCGCATGAGGTAAGCTGACTTCGGACGCGTCGGGCCGCTTGACCGCCGCATCCAATGCAACATACACCGCACTTGCGAGACACGCATGAACGAAGACAAGAAAACATTTTTTCAGCGAATCCCACTCATCATGCCGATCTTCATTTTGATCGCGGCTCTCTACGCTGGGTGGATCTTTTACTCGCGCTGGAACGCCGAGCGCGAAGCGCGTAAGGCTTCCGAGGTTCAGGCCATCGACCGCGCACGCCGCGACGTTGAACTGAACGGCGGCACTCGTCTCCAGATCCGTATGCTCTACGCCTCGCCCGGAGAACTCCACCGCGGTGAGACCGCGCAAATCTGTTACGGTGTGGCCAACGCCAAGAATGTCTCTTTTGATCCGCCGATTCCTGACGTCTGGCCTTCCATGAACCGTTGCGTGGATATCTCGCCCGCCAGGAGCATCACTTACACGCTCAACGCTGACGATGGCGCCGGGCACTCTGACAAGGCGCAGGTCTCCATTCATGTGAAGTGACGGCTCGCGTTACTCGCGCCCCTGTCCCCTTAGAATTTCTTCCACGCGCCGCAGGTCTTCCTCGGTGTCCACGCCTACCGTGTCATACGGAGTCTCGGCGGCGTAGATATTCACGCCATGATCGAGAAAGCGAAGTTGCTCTAGCCGCTCGCTGCGCTCCAGCTCAGATTCCGGCCACTGGCAAAAGCTCTCCAGTGCCGCCGGCGTGTAGGCGTAAAAGCCCAGATGCTTGAAGTAGCGAACCTGCCCGGTGCGATCGCGGTCAAACGGAATTGTCGCGCGTGAGAAGTAGAGCGCGCGGCCATCCAGCGCGGTCACAATCTTGACCGCGTTTGGATTGTTCACGTCCTCTGCCCCGCACGGCGTGTATACCGTGCCCACTTCCACTCCCGGTTTCATCACCGTGAGTAGCGCGTCCAGATGTTCGGGGCGTGCCAGCGGCTCGTCGCCCTGCACGTTCACATACACGTCGGCCTTCACCGTCTGTGCCACTTCGCGCACGCGATCCGTACCGCTGCGGCACTCGGCAGAGGTCATCTGAGCCTTCCAGCCGTGCTTCTGGCACAGCGCAAGAATCTCATCGGAGTCGGTCGCCACAATGACGTCGCTCAACCCGCGGCAGGCGCGGGCTGCTTCGTACACCCGCTGAATCATTGGCTTGCCCAGTATCTCGCGAAGCGGTTTGCGAGGCAGGCGGGTGGAGGCAATACGAGAGGGAATAATCGCAACAGCGTTCATCGATTCAGTTTCAAGTCTTGCGCCTCATCTTTCAAGTGCAAATCAAAGAAAGAGGCGCGGACCTCGTGCCCACGCCTCTCCCTTTTCGCCTCCGGACTATCGACAAACTATCTGGGCGCATTGATTGGTGCGGGCTGCCTCGGGTCTGAGGCAGCGGGAGCAGCCATGGCCGGCGCGTTCTGGCCTCCCACCCTGTCTCGCGTGGCAATCGCTTCACCATTGACCACAAGGTCCACTCGCCGATTCATCTGCCGTCCTTGCGGCGTGTTGTTCGTGGCCACCGGATTCGACGGCCCAAGCCCCTGCGCGGAAACATTGTTCATGCTCACCCCCTGTGCCACCAGAAAGTCCCGGACCGCCGCCGCGCGCCGTTCCGAGAGCTGCTGATTATGCTCCAGGCTCCCGGTGGAATCCGTGTAGCCCTCAATCTGCAACTTCAAATCAGGGTACGCCTGGATGATTCCCGCAACCTTCGCCAGCCGTACCTTCGCTCCCGGCTTCAATGTGGCCTGATTCAGATCGAAGAGCACGTCGCTCATGTTCACAATCAGCCCGCGCGCACTGTCTTGCGTCTGCAATACCTGGTTCAATTGGGCCAGCAGACGCTGCCGCATCTCTTCCTTCTCCTGCTCGGCAGCCCGTGCCCGCTGCTCTGCAGTCTGTGCTGCCGCCTGTGCAGTCTGTGCCTGCGCGGCCAAGGCTTCCTGCTGTTGCAGAGCCGCTTGGCGAGCCGCTTCGGCCTGCTGTTGCGCCTGAATGGCTTCAGCTTTGGCCTGCTCGGCTGCGGCGCGTTCCTGTTGGGCTTGCTGCGCGGCCATTTGCGCCTGCTGCGTCTGCTCGGTCGCCTGCTGTTCACGACTCTGTGCCAGCAAGGCTTGTTGCTGAGCTTGCTGCGTGCGCTGCTCGGCTGCCAACCGCTCGGCCGCTGCGCGCTCATCCGCCTTGTGACGAATCGTCAGGATGCGCGCATCTTCGGCCGCCTGCGTCGCTCCCCGGGCCATCGTGCCAATTGCTGAAGAGGACTGCTTGCGCCGCAGGTAATCTTCGCTGCGGTCCAGATCCTCCCGCGCCTTCGCCAAGGCTTCCGGAGCGTACTGCTGCGCTCCTGTCGCCTGCGCAATGGCCACTGCATTTCGAGCCTCCAGCAGCGTCAGCGGAACCTTTCTGCGGCCCTCGCCCAACCTGGTTGCTGGTAGCTGGTCGCTGGCGAGGTCCACCGTGTACTCGCCTTTTTCGGTGGCCTCGTAGCGTGCGCTGATCGGCTGCTCCCAGCCCTTGGTGTCCCTGCGGATCTCGTTTTCCAGAACCGTCATGTTGCTGGGACGGGTCACCGCGAAGTAGGGTTCCGCCGTCACAATCAATCCAAAGGCCTGCAGATTGGCAGTCACATGGATCTTCACCTCGTGTCTCTTATCCGGCATCACTTCACCAAGGTTCACCGGACGTCCTTCCGGGGTGACTGCCCACAGCACGTAGGTCAGGTATTCCGGCCCATAGTAATTCGCGTCACGAACATTCTTGAACTCTGCGTCAATGTCCAGCCGTCCAGACTTGCTGTCCACCTTGGCTTCCCCCACTCCGTCCGGCATCAGGCTCGTTCCGCGGAAATTAACCTTGGTCGATCCATTGCGATGCCGGTAATTCACCGCATCCACAGACCGGGCTACTACGGTAACCCGGTACACCGGAGTCTTCTCCATTGGCGTCAGGTTGTTGTCCTGCGTCTCCTGGGCGGCCAATAACATTGTGCAAAGCGAAAATCCCACAACCAACACACACCTGCGCATACAGCTCCTGTTCACGCGACCGATATTCGCAATTTGGTTCTCCTCATAAAGATGAGCCTTCCAGCGCAATGTGTTGCCATCGCCCATGCCGCGCCTGCTTGTACGCAGGTTTTGCTCGCAACGCAGCGCTCACTCGACGCGAACCTGCATCTATGTCGTAAGGGATGTGAGTTGAATGGAGCAGCAGACGGTAGTTCGCCGCTTCACCCGGACGGAGTGGAATGAGCACGGTCGCGCAAGCTAAGTCCGAAAATCGCGGAAAGCGGGTGCTCGCGCCATTCGTTGCGATTCTCGCGATCTGCTCCGTACTTCCGTTTCTGTTCTGGCCTGCGTTGCTCATGCGTGCCGGTTCCACGGAGTTCCTGCCCCACCGCTTCTGCTACCTGAATAGCTCCGAGCTCATCTGGGTCAATGTCATATCAGACGCCATTATCGGACTGGCATACATTGCCATCTCGGCGACCTTGGCATACCTCATCAGCCGCAACCGTGCTGATATTCCATTCTCCTGGATGTTTCTTGCCTTTGGACTCTTTATCGTCGCCTGCGGGTTTACTCACATCATGGAAGTGATTACCGTCTGGCGACCCTACTACTGGCTGGCTGCGGATGTGAAGGTCGTTACCGCCATGGCCTCGGTCGTCACCGCTCTTGCACTTCCTACTCTCGTGCCCAGGGTTGCTGCCCGGGCTGTCTCCGTGCGTCAGCAGGCACAAGCGCAGCAGGAACTCGAACGAACCAACATCGGCCTGCAGCTTCTGGAGGAAATGAGCGCCGAACTTGCTGGGCGTGTCTCCACTGACATTGCCTTCTGGGAGCGCGATTTGATTCATTCCACCATTCGCTGGTGGGGGGACGTGGAGAGCGTCTTCGGCATCAAGCCTGAAGACGTTCCGCAGCTCGGCACCGTAGCTGGAGTTTTCAAGCTCATTCATCCCGAAGACCATGCCCGGATGAATGCAGAGCTCGCCCGCGCTGCCCGCGATCGTAGTGACTTCGATGCCGAGTTCCGGGTCATCACCCCGGGCGGTAAAATCCGTTGGATCATGGGCCGGGGTTCCGCGATCTACAACGCCGATGGCAAGGCCGTTCGCATGGTCGGCGTCAACATGAACGTCACCACGCGCAGGCTTGCCGATGAAGCCTTGCAGCGCTCTGAAAAGCTGGCTCTCACCGGACGCATGGCCGCCACCATCGCCCATGAGATCAACAATCCGCTCTCTGCCGTCACCAACCTCAATTACCTCATCGCCCATGATGCCGCAGCGTCGGACGGCATTCGCGAGATGGCTAACCTCAGCATGCATGAATTGGATCGAATTGCCCACATCGTGCGCAGCACCTTGGCCTTCCATCGCGGCAGCGGAGCCGCCGTACGTCTCGAACTCGGAGAACTGGTGGATGCATCGCTTGCTCTCTACGAATCGCAACTGCGTGTTCGGAGCGTGGAAATTCGTCGCGCCTATGAGGGCTCCGTGTATGTGGTCGGCGTAGCCACCGACCTGCGCCAGGTCTTTGCCAACCTGATCAGCAATGCAAGCGAAGCGGTTCCCTCGGAAGGCAAGATAGGCGTCCGCATTCGCCGACAGGGAACCATGGCACGCGTCGACGTCATTGATTGCGGTCCTGGGGTTGACCCCATTCACCGTGATCGTCTCTTTGAGCCATTCTTCACCACCAAGGGCGAGCGCGGAACTGGTCTCGGTCTCTGGGTGACCCTGGGAATCGTGCAGAAGCATGGCGGCAGCGTTCGCGTGCGCAGCCGCTTCGGAGGCCGCCTGCACGGAACCCGCTTTACTGTCCTTCTGCCGGCCGATGACACAGCGCCTTCCTAACCCCCGGCCCACGCGTTTGATTTCTGCTATGAACCGTTAGGCCAAAGTCCGCATCAGATTACTGTGCCTCCAGGGTCACCCGGGGCGGAGGATTATCTTGGCAACTCTCAGTTCCGCTGCACCGCCTCTCGATTCCGGTGCATCCGCGCTTGAGCGCTTTCAGAAGATGCGGTCCACCACTTTGCGTATTGCCGCGCCGCTCTCGGCAGAAGACGCAATGGTGCAGTCCATGCCGGATGCAAGTCCGGCAAAGTGGCATCTGGCTCACACCACCTGGTTTTTTGAGACGTTTCTTCTAACTGCAAACCTTACAGGCTATCGCACCTTTGATCCTGCCTACCGTCTGCTCTTCAACTCATACTACAAGTCGCTCGGCGGTCATCCCGTGCGTCAGCAGCGCGGAACCTTCTCGCGTCCCGCCATGGAAAACGTGCTGCGTTATCGCGAGTACGTGGATGAGGCCATGCAGCGCCTTCTCGCCGCGCCACTCTCGCCCGAACTGCTGGACCTCATCGAACTCGGCATCAACCATGAGCAGCAGCATCAGGAACTCATCCTTACCGACATTCTGCACGCCTTCTGGACGCAGCCTCTGCGTCCTGCCTACCTGCCCGTTGCTGCCCCCGAGCCAGGTTCCGCGGCTGCGCCCTTGCGCTGGATCTCGCATCCCGGCGGAGTGTTCGACGTCGGAGCGCCCTCTGCAGGTTTCGCTTTTGATAATGAGCGCCCGCGCCATGCCGCGCTCCTGCAGCCCTTCTGCCTCGCTTCGCGTCTGGTCACCAACGCCGAGTATATTGACTTCATCCATGACCGGGGCTATCAGCGTCCCGAGCTCTGGCTCTCTGACGGCTGGGACACAGTCTGTCGCGAGGGCTGGCAGGCTCCGCTCTATTGGGAAAAGAACGGCGAAGAGCTGAATGGCGCTTACCAGCACTTCACATTGCACGGCATGAAACCCCTTTGCCTCGACGCGCCGGTTACTCATGTGAGTTATTACGAAGCCGATGCCTTTGCCCGCTGGTCCGGCGCGCGACTCCCTCTCGAAGGCGAATGGGAGCAGGCTGCCGCCGCTCAACCCGTTGCTGGCAACTTGCTCGAGCGCTGGGAACTCGCGCCTTTGCCCGCGATTGATCGCGGCGATTCCGAATCGCAGCTCTTCGGTGATCTCTGGGAGTGGACCTCCAGCGCCTACCTCGCTTATCCCGGATTCAGCCCCGTCGCAGGAGCCGTTGGCGAGTACAACGGAAAGTTCATGTGCAATCAGTTCGTTCTGCGTGGCGGATCGTTCGCAACCTCCGCTTCTCACATTCGCGCCACCTATCGCAATTTCTTCCCGCCCCATGTGCGCTGGCAATTCATGGGCATCCGACTGGCTAAGCATGAGCGTTAAATCCGCTGTTCTCCCCCTTGAGGGAGATGCCCGAGAAGTTCTGCTCGGCCTCCGCTCGCATCCCAAAATGCTGCCGCCTCGCTTGTTTTACGACGCAGCAGGCTCGGCGCTGTTCGAGCAGATCACCGAGCTGCCCGAGTACTATGTGACCTCCACCGAGCAGGCCATCTTTGAGTGCCACGCGCCCGCCATGGTCGCAGCTGCCGGCGGATCGTCCACCATCATCGAACTTGGCGCTGGCACCGCCCGCAAGACCATGCTGGTGTTGCGCGCCGCACTGCAACTGCAGCCATCCGTTACATTCATACCTGTCGATGTTTCAAGCTTCGCCCTTGAAGTTGCGCAACAGCGCGTCGCCGCTGAGCTGCCACAGGTCGCGGTGCATCCGCTGGTCATGGATTACACGCACCGCTTCTCCGCTCTCTCACGGTTGCCGGGGCGCAAGCTGGTTCTCTACATCGGTTCCAGCATCGGAAACTTCGAGCCCATGGCAGCCAGCGCCTTGCTGCGGCGTCTGCGCTCTTCGCTCTCTCCCGGCGATTCTCTTCTGCTTGGCACGGACATGCGGAAGCCCGTCGACGTGCTGCTGCGCGCTTATGACGACAGTGCAGGCGTGACGGCGCGCTTCAATCTGAACATCCTCGCCCGCATCAACCGCGAGTTTGACGCTGACTTCGACCTAGCTGCCTTCGCCCACCTCGCGCTCTGGAACCAACGCGAATCGCGCATTGAGATGCATCTGCGCAGCCTCCGACCCCAGTGCGTCCGCATCAACGCCCTCAATCTAACCGTCGACTTTGCCGCCGGCGAAACCATTCACACCGAGAACAGCTACAAGTTCACGCCCGCCATGCTTGAGGCTCTGGCCTTTAATTCTGGCCTGCACATTGAGCAAACGTGGTGCGACGAGCGCGACTGGTTCGCCGTCACCCTTCTCCGCGTTTAGCGATGCGGAGTGTGGCTTCTGTATGGTTCTACCAAATAGAGAACATGAGGGTGCCCCATCCTAACCATCCGTTGGTTAGGGTGGGGTGGTGGACCCTGTTCCTGAAGTTGTTTTTGCTTTTGTTCTGAATTTGTTTTTGCTCTTGCTCCTGAAGTTGTTTTTGCTCTTGTTCCTGAAGTTGGTTTTGCTCTTGTTCCTGAAGTTGGTTTTTCTTGTTCTTGAAGTTGTTTTCGCTCTTGAATTTTGTTCTTGATTTTTGAAGTGTCATCCTGAGCGTAGCGAAGGACCCCTACCCCCGCTCATGTCTCCCGCGCAATTCCAAGGTCACCTTTTCGCGCCCGGGCTCTCGCTCATGCGTAAGAACTTAAGTATGTTTCGTCTTCCACAGAATTTGCCGCACCATGCCGAGTAGCACAAGTGCGTCTTCCTGTTCCAGGTTCATGCGACGAATCATGCGCCGCGTCTTTTCCAGCGCTGCTGCCTCTCCCATGGATACCACGTATCCGCTCTCGCACAGCGCCTCAAACAGCACCTGCGTAATGCGCTCCAACTCTGCCGCACTGGCTCCAGCGGGAGTTTTACTCTTCACGCTCTTCGCGCCGCCGCGAACCAGTTCATACAGGCACACCGCCACCGCCTGTCCCAGGTTCATGGAGATGTGCGCATCGCGCGTCGGAATTCGCATCAGCCAGTGGCAGTGGCTCAGGTCTTCGTTCGCTAGCCCGAATTTTTCCGAGCCAAATAGCAGCGCCACCGGAGCTGCCGCCATCCCGCGTCGCATCTCTTCCGCGCCCTCTTCCAGCACTCGCAGCGGATGTTGCAACTCGCGCTCACCCACCGCTGTTGTGCCTACCACCAACCCGCAGTCCGCCACGGCCTCGGCAACGCTTCCGCAGACCTCGGCGTTCAGCAGCACCTCGGAGGCACCCACTGCCGCGCGCGCTCCCAGGTATGAAGGCTCCCACGGAGTCACCAGCCGCAGCGTGTGAATGCCAAAGTTGCTCATCGCCCGCGCCGCTGCTCCAATGTTCAGCGGATTGCGCGGGCGCACCAGCACCACACGCAGTTGATCGAACCACGGACTGACAATCAGCGATGCAGGAGATGTTTCCAGCGCGAGCCTCACTTAGATGAAGTAATAACGAAGTAACCACCACGATTGTAGCCCGACCCGTGCCTCCGAACCCAAACGCAACAAAGCCCCATCCTTATCTGGACGGGGCTTCATCGCGCAAGAGCGCGTTTACTTCTGTGCTGCTTCCGGTGCAGGATACTCCGGCAGTTTGTCCTTGTTCGTGGTCTGGCGCTTTACCTCCAGATCGTCAAACAGAATGGATGGTGCCACCATGCTTTCCGGATACGGCTGCACAAGGTTCTCCACGTATTGATCCGTGCCCGCCGCTACGATGTTGCTGCGCATGGAGCGCTGGTCCAAGTCGCCAAACAGTCCGCCGCGCACCAGTTCTTCGTGTCCGTCCTTCACCCACACGCGATACAGCAGGCGTGGCGCGCGTGCTCCGCCCATCGTCTCCACGTAGTAGCCGTATTCCAATCCCCGATCCTTACACATCGCAATCAGCTTCTTCTTCAACTCCTCAGGTGCCACCGGATCGCTCGAGTGCACCACCAGGTTTCCCATGCCAGGGGACGGCCAGCTCAGCGGCACCGCTGCGCGTCCGTGTCCGTTTGAAGCAGGGAAGTCGCGAATCGGCTGCCGTCCAAGCAGGTAGCTCACCAGCACGCCTTTTTCGATCAGAGGCACGCGCTGAGCGCGCACGCCTTCGTCGTCCACTTCGTAGTGGCCCAGCAGTGTCTTTCCGCCTGCCTCGCTCAGCGTCGGATCGTCTACTACCGAGAGAAATTCAGGCAGCACGCGAGTCTTGTAGCTGCTCGCAAACTGTCCGCGCACTCGCGCGTTTTGTCCCAGTTCCGGTTTGTTGCCAAGCAGGTTCTCGCCGATCAAGGACACGAACACCGTTGAAGCCGAGTCCGCCGAAAGCAGCACCGGGCCGTGGTAGTCTTCGTCTGCCAGTGGAGCCTCGCGCAACTGACTCAGCGACGCCACCAGTCTCTCCCCCCTGCCCACAAATTCCGCTTCCTTGGGCAGTTCCTGCAGCGACGTCGCAGTGAAGCCAGCCGAGCGCTCCAGCCGCATGCCGTCTTCCGCCTGGGTATCCCCGCTGATCGACATGTTGTAGATCTCTTCTCCGTTGCGCACCACCGTGCCCTCGGAGTTCAAATAATAACGATTGATTGTCTTAAAGCTCAGTGCCGCATCCAGGAGTTCTATCTTGGCGTCGCGCTTATAGAGCGCGCTGGCGGCACGCAGCATCTTCAGCCACGGATCATGCTCCACCTTCAACTCCGCCACCGGCTCCAGCAACTGCACCGCCTCGGCGTGTGCAAAGTCATCCACCGGATGATCGATGGTGAGCTGCTTCAGCCGTGCCTGCTTATCGGTCAACGCCTCAACCGCCTGTTTGTAAGCTTTGTCCGTTGCGGTCCAAACCTGAAAGCGGAATGCCTGGTCATCGCGGTCGAGCGGCACGATTTCAACCGTTCCATCACCTCGAGCGCTGGAGTTGTCCTGCTTGTAATCACCCAGCCGCACCCGCACCATCAGGAAGCGAATCCGCGTGTGAGACTCACTGCGCACGGCTCCCAGCGCTGCGTCGGCCTCCCAGTCATCCACGTCCACCACGCGATAGTCGATGAAGTAGGGCGCAGGCATATTCTCCAGCTTGAGATGCACCTTCGAGCGCGCCATCTCCGTTTGCAGATCGCGCAACACCGGATCGTCGCCCACTGTGTTCTTCGCCGAGTCCGCGGCAAACGCGCCGCCAGTGCCCGCCATCATTGCCAACAGCAGTGCCACAGACTTAAACGTGTATTTCATTATTGCTGTCCCCCTGTGCGCACTGGCAGTTCTTTCGGATCGTTCTCAAATCCTGGTGGCGGAAGAATTGGCAGCCGCTCTTTCGAGTGCGCCCGCTTCTGCACTTCAATCTCAGAGAACAACATAGCCGGAGCCGCCGCTGAAACCGCCACTCCGCCAGACTCCGCTCCGCACACGCCGTTGAAGACGGACATCGTATCGCCCGTCACCAGAATGCGGTTCATCGCCGCCAGCGGAGTGCCAACAATATCCACGCCGCGCACCAACTCGTCGGCACGCCCATCGGCATACACGCGCCACACCATCACAGGCAGCACCTGGAAGGCCTGCGGCGCCGAGCGCTGCGTCAGAGTGAAGCCGCCCTGGATGTCTTCAAAGTACAGGCCATACGGCTTGCCCTGCCGCTTCACTTCGTCCAGCAGCTTCTGGCGCATCTCGCTGTCTTTCACCATGTGGGTGGAGTTCACAATCAGGTTGCCCTGCCGTCCCACTGGCATGTACCCGGCCTGCGAGCGTCCGTGCCCGTTCGAGTGTTCAAAGCCCGCAATCGGCATGCGCGACAAAAGGAAGTTGCGCAGAATGCCATCTTTGATGACCTCAACCTTTTGCGCGGGTACGCCTTCATCGTCGAACTCATACCAGCCCGCCAGCCGCGTGCCGTTAATGCTGCGCAGTGTCGGGTCGTCGGTCACCGAAAGGAACTCCGGCAGCACCGCCTGATTCAGCTTCTTCGTGAAGGTCTGGCCTTCTTCGTCGCCGCGTTGCCGCTGTCCTTCCAGCCTGTGTCCCAGTACCTCGTGGAAGAACACACCCGATGCGCGTCCAGAGAGCAATGCTGGTCCGTCATACGGCTCGGCCACGGGAGCCGTGCGCAGGGCCTTCAGGTCCTTGGCCATCTGCTCCACCCGCGCGTCAATCTCGGCGGCATTCGGCAGCTTGCTCATCGACTCCGCCTGCATCGTCTCAACCCGCATCAATTCCATGCCATCTTCGGCCCTTGTCTCCGCCTGGATCACAACTCGTACCATCGTGTCTGGCGTAACAACTTCTCCGCCCTCGCTGGAGACAAATCGCTGCAGCGACTTCTCGCCCGTCACCATCACGCCCGAAGAGTAAATGTACGGATACTTGCGGAAGGCCTCTGAGAAATGGCGCACGAACGTCTCCATCTCCTTCTGTTCCGGAGCCGGTGCCACTTCCGTGTAGTCCAGGTGCGTCTGCGCCTTCTCTTTGCTGAAGTCCGCCGAGAGATCGTCTTCCTTGGCCTTCACCTGCGACTTCGTCTGCACGTTCAGAAACGCCGTCGAGGCCTTGCGATACTCAGTGAACGTCAGTCGCCACAGAGCATGCGCAATGCTCTGCGCGTCGTCGTCCAGCGGCAGCGTCTCGGTGTTGATTGCCGACGGACGGTTCTCCGCGTGCGCGTTGTCCAGTGCCGGACTGCCAACCCGCATCGTCACATCAGCCAGTCGCTTGCGGCCGGTGGTGCTGGTGATCAGGCTGCCATTCATTCCCAAGGCGAGCACCACCTGCTGGTCATACACCGTGTAGCTCATGAAGTAGGCCGCAGGAGTCCGTTTGCCCAATTCTCCCTGTGCGCGTTTCAGCTCTTTCTCCATGCTGCTGAGGACAATATCTTCTTTGGCCGGCTTAGCCGACGCCCATGCCTGCGGTTGGCTGCAAAGAGTTGCGGCAAGCGCCACCAGGCAACCGGCGCGAATCAGGTTTCTCATCTTGGGTATTTATCTCCCTTGGGGACCATCTCAAAGTGTAAAGCAGAGCCGCCCCTGTTCGTATGAAATCGCGCCTTACGGGGTATCTGGGAAGCAAAACCCGGGCAAATACCGTAGACGCAATCCGCTTTTCCGCGCAACAAAGAGGCCGCCCGAAGGCGGCCTCCTGTTTCGTTCGCGTGCTTAGAACATGAAGTGCGGGTGTCCCACCTTCGACGCGCGTCTTTTGCGCGGCTAAGGTGGGAAGCAGAACACAGTACCCCGGAAATTAGAACGTGAAGCGAACCGCCAACTGCGCCGTACGCGGACCGCCGCCACCCAGGTACGGGTTGCCAGTGCCCACATCAGGAGTCGCCGTGGTCTGTACAAATTGTGGTCCATTCACCATGCCATTGTTCACTGCCGTCGGGTCGGTCCCCGCCACCAGCCGTCCCGTCGTGCTGCCCGGAGCGGACGGCACAAAGTGGCTGTTGGCGAACGCATCCAGCGAGAAGCTCGGCTGCAGCGGGTTGCTGAAGTTCACGTGGTTGAAGATGTTGAACAGGTCGCCACGAAGTTCCATCGTCACCCGTTCGGTGAGGCGGGAAGTCTTCGTCAGTGAGAAGTCGAAGTTCGTAAAGTTGGTGGAGTTGAAGGCGTTGCGGCCTTCGTTGCCCGGATGCTGCGTTCCCGAAACGCAAGCCCCGGCAACGTTGTCCCAAGTGCACGGCGCGGCGAACGCAGCCGCATTCAGCAGGTTGTAGCCATGGTTCTGCGAATTGTAACCATGCTTCGCCTGCGGATTGCTGATGATGTCCGGACGTCCAAAGTATTCGCCCGAACCGTTGTAGTCGCCTTCAAACAGATAGCTCACTGTGTACGGCTGTCCGGTGGCAAAGTTGAACATGCCATCCAGAGCCCAGCCATTGGTCAGCCACTTCGCCGTGTTGTACTTCGGCAGGTTGTAGGTCCAGTACCACTGCAGGTGCTGGCGAACGTCAAAGTTCGAGCTGGCGCGCTCGCCGTGCGGATTGAAGCTGTTGTCCGGTTGCGCCGCGTTGGGAACAAAGTCCAGCCCGTCGCTGGCCGTGTCAATCGAGTGCGCCCACGTGTAGTTCAGCGTGGAGGTCAGCCCGTGCCAGTTCTGCAGCTTTAACGTGGCCTGCAGAGAGTTGTAGTTGGAAATCGCGCTGGTCTCGATCTGGTTCACGTAGTAGTAGCTGGGGAAGCACTGTTGTTCGTAGCCGATGGTCGTGCCGTTGCCGCAGCTCTGCGTAGTGCCAGCTACGTTGTTGAACTGGTTCAGGTCGCGGAAATGGTAGAGATGCCGTCCCTGCGAGCCCACGTATCCAATCTGCACCGCGACCTTCCTTGCCACCTGAGACTCCAGATTCAGGTTGTAGGAAACGTAACGCGGCGTAGTCAGCTTCTGTGAAACCGTAAACGCGCTGTTCGGACTGTAGGTGCTCGCATCGAACACCGGCACGCCTGACTGAATGGTGGAAACCGGCGAGGACGAGAATCCGATATTGTTGAACGCTGGGCCGGCCTGCGCCGGAAGAGTATTCCAAGGCTGGTTGCCAACAAAGAAGTCCTGCGATGCGCCGTCATAGAAGATGCCTAGTCCGGTGCGCACCACGAGTTTGCCGTTGCCCAGCAGGTCATCCACCACGCTCAAGCGCGGCGAGAAGTTCTTGAAGTCCTTCGGATACAACGTCGCCTGACCGCCTGCAGTTCCCACCGGAACCAGCGCCCCCGTCACTACATCAAAGTTGCTGAACTGGTGGTTCTTCTCTCCAACCACGCCGAAGTAATCCCAACGCACGCCGTAGTTCACGGTCACGCGGTTAGTGGCGCGCCAGGAATCCTGGAAGTAGGCGCCGTCGCTGTTCTGGTAGCTGTAGCGGGTGCTGCTTCCTTGCGCTGAACTGCCGCCGCCCGTGATATCGCCCGCCAGGAAGGCCTGCAGTGCAGACTCAACCACAATCGGGGCGCCGGTGATCGGATCGGTGCCGTCCACTTCTGTAAAGCTCAACTGGCCGCGATGTCCGGAGTTGATGAAGCTGTTGATGAATGTGCGGCGCCACTCATAGCCCATCTTGAAATTGTGCTTGCCCTTGGTGATGGAAAGGTTTCCAAAGAGCTGGTAGTTGGTGTCTACACGTCCGCGCGCATCGCTCGCCGTCGCTCCCAGCGGGCTGTATGCGCCATTGCCAATCTTGATCGTCGGCAGACCGAAGTCACGCGAGGAAGTGGTCTCGTTTGGTGGCAGCGTGTCCAGCCCAATGCTCATCGGGTTGAACTTGATGTCCTGCGGCAGGAACTGTTGCACGAAGCGGTTGTAACCGCCGCGGACTTCCAGAATCACGTTGCTCTTCGGAACCGTGGTGTACGAAAGCGAAATGATGTTCACATGCGTCGGCGTAACGGTGTTCGATCCCGGAGCGCCGCCGCCCGTATTCAGCATGCCCAGCGGGAAGCTCTGCATGCCGTGGCTGTAGAAGTAGCGCCCGGTCAGCAGATCGCCTGCGCTGAACAGATGCATGTGCTGGTCGAGCTTGAAGATTGCGTTGTCGCTAACGTTGTGGAACGGAGTGGTGAATGTTTCTGCTACCGGGCCGGTGCCGGTCAGCGGTAGAGTGCCCCACGGATTGCGTGCCAGCAAGTTCTGAATCACCTGGTTGATGCCGCCCGCCGGAGTATTCGCCACAATGTCAGACTGCGTGGGCACGTAGCCCAACTGCGGCAGGCCGCCATCTTCGCGCTGGCCTTCGTAGGCCACAAACCAGAACGACTTGTCTTTCACAAACGGGCCGCCCACTGATCCGCCGAACTGATGATTGGTGAATGAGTTCTTGGGCTGGTCTGTGGTGTTGAAGTAATTGCGCGCGCCCAGCGAAGCATTGCGGTAATACTCAGAGGCTGAACCGTGAATCTGGTTGGAGCCTGACTTCGTAACAATGTTGACCGTTGCGCCCGAGCTGCGTCCGAACTCTGCCTCCGGGCTGCCCGTCACAGGAATCTCGGCCAGCGCATCCATCGGAAGAATCGTTGAGGGGCATCCCCACACGCCCGCCTGGTTGATGGAGGGAAGGTTGCGGTAGCCGTCGTTCATGTCCGTGCCGTCCAGCAGGTAGTTGTTGGAGCGGCCACGATTGCCGTTCAGGCTGAACAGTCCATAGGAGCCCGCTGATTCCGTCGATCCCACTGGATCGCTCGTTGCGCCCGGAACCAGTTCCAGTAGCTTGGTAAAGTCGCGTCCGTTCACCGGAAGCTCTGCCGCTTCCGTCGCTTCAATCGTGCCGCCCGTCGTGTTGGAGCTCGTCTCCACCAGCGGCACATCGGCGCTCACTTCAATCAGTTCCTTCACCTGTCCGGTGGTCAACCTGGCGTCGGCGCGCGCCGGAGATCCAACGCTCACCGGAATCTGCGTCAGCGTGATTGCGCGGAAACCTTCTTTTTCAATGGTGACGTTATAAGTGCCGAGAGGAAGCTCGCTGGTCGAGTATTCGCCCTGTCCGTTGGTCGTGACCGTGCGCGCCATACCCGTTCCCGGATTGGAGATCTTTACCTGTGCCCCCGCCACAGCTGCTCCCGAGGAGTCGGTGACCGTCCCCTGAATGCTGCCGCGAAACGTCTGTCCAAAGGCACTACAGGCAAATAGGGAAACAAGAAAAACAAATAAAACAGCTGCTGAGCGGCTTTTCATCGGCCGTGCTCCTTCTCAATATTTTGACTTTTCGTAACGGAAGAACGGTAAGCAGAGAATGCGCCGATGATATCACGAGAGCTCGCGCCCTATCACAAGGAATTGACAGTAGTTTCTGAGATGGATTCGCGACACAAAAAAGGGAGGCCGGTTGGGCCTCCCTTCGTTCCTGTTCAGCGGAGCTTACTTGCCGTGGTGTCCACCACCGCCACCGCCGCTGTGTCCGCCGCTGCTGGCAGCATGTCCACCACCGCCGCCGCTACGTCCGCCGCCACCGCTGCTGCGAGGCGCGCTCGCGCCGCGACCACCAGAGGAGGCGCGTGCAGCGCCCCCGCCTACGGCTCCACGGTTATAGCTTCCACCGCCGCCCGGCCTGCTCACATTGCTGCCTGCCGCGCCGCGATTGACTGTCCCACCAGGACGGTTATAGCCTCCACCCGGCCGCGCCACGTTGCCGCCCGGCCTGCCACCTGCTCCGCCGCGGTTAAAGCCCGCTGCACCGCCACGGTTGAAGCCTGCTGCGCCACCCGGACGTGCTCCCGGCCGTGCAAACGATCCGCGGGTTCCGGCGAAGGAACGGGGCGGTCCGCCCGGACGTCCGTAGCCATGGTTGATTACCGTCGTGCTGCGGGTAATGTACGTGTTGTGGTTATAGAACACGCCACGTCCACCCCAGCGCGGGCCCCAGCCCATTCCCCAGTGGCCCCAGCCCCAGCCCCAGCCGCCCCACAGACCGATGCCAATGCCGATGCCAAAGCCAACCGCCAGTCCGCCCCAGAAGATTCCTGGAGGTGGTGCATAGTAGAAGCCCGGGTACACCGGATACGGAGTTCCCCAAACTGTCCAGGGATCGTAGGCCGGAACGTAAACCACCTGCGGATTGGCCGGTGCAATAGCAATGGCGCCATCCTGCGCGGTCACCGTTTGCTGCGGCGTGCTACGCAGATTGCCCGCATTCTGGGCCTTCTGGCGCATTGCCTGCACGGCGTCCATCACGTCCTGCGGCTGGTTGTAGTACGCGTTGCCCAGGTCGGTGGTCCACTGTAGATTCTTATCCATCTGTGACAGCACGGTCGGGAAAGCCGTAAGCGCTTTCACGCTGGCGTCCCAGTTATGCGTGTCCGCTCCGGCTGCAATCTGGTCGGCCGGGGCGTTGCCCTGCGACTGTCTCCAGCGATCCGCTTCCACAACCTGCGTCGGATACGTGGCGGCTGCAAGAACCTGCGCCACTAGCGCGTCCGGATAAAGGGCAATCGGAGCAACCAACTGGTCCAACTGATCCGCACCCAGCGCCTGCTCTTCGGGGGCTGCCTGTCCGTTACCCGCCGCCGCTGGAGCCTGCTGTTCAGCGCCCGGCATCTCTTGCGCAAACGCCTGGCTCTGCCCCATCGGGATCATCACCATCAACGCGCTCAGCACCACGGCCAAGCCCTGCCTGGTCATCTGCCCAAGCACCTGGCTCGCCGTTCTGGCGTTCGGCCCCGGTTGAAGTACCTCATGCATAACTTCTTGTAGTTTCATAACCTCAGCTCCTTGCGAACCGCACAGTCGATCTGCATCACCGACAAGTAATAGGGCAAACCCAGTTCTGAGCAGGTAGTTGCGCTCTCTCCGGAAAGTTCTTTTATCTCCGGCAGTGAAGAGCGTACCTCTGATTGGGAGGGATTCCAAGAACCGGTCCAGAGATTAGGATGGCGGGAAGAACAGAACTCAATCAGGGCGGATCGCGGTACGCCTATCAAGGTAGGATGCAATGCAGCTTGCGGGCGCACTTCGGGCGAGCTCAAATCTACCGTAATGGCGCGAGCTCAGCGCAGGGCACAACGCAAAAGCCCGTGAGCACGCTGCGGCTTACCGCAGGCTGCGCACGGCTCTCGTCTGTTCTGTCTTTCATGGCCGCCGATCCGGCAACCGGTTTCTCTGCGTGCTCCGTCTTCCATTCCGGAGGCCCGCCGATCGGCAAATAGCAATTGGGAGTACCCTAATGCACGAACCTGCCCCGGTGGAAATTGAAACTATTTATGGTTTCCATCAGGCTGGCTTATGAGTCGCTCGCCCAGCCCATGATTGCCTTTTCGGTATATCGTTGGCTGCGCCGGGGTGTTCAGGTGGTTACTCGTCCCCGCCTGCTCCGCAACGATTGCTTACTTTGCAACCACCCGCCCTGCAACGATTGACCGGGTTGCCAATCGTTGCCATCGCTACCACTCCTTCGTGATTCGGGTGTCGAAGCCAAAGCCGCCATTCTGATCGCGCGTTCCGCTCACTGACATGCGCGGCGTCGCCTGGTACTGGAACTGGATCACCTGCCGCTGCGTTGCCGTCACATCGGTTGAGAAGGTGACAAAGATTTTGCTCGTCACTCTCTGCTGCACGGTGATGGTCGCTCCCGCGTTCTGCTGGCCGTTGCCCAGCGTCGGGTCCACGGAGAGGTGCGAGATGCCGGCGATCTTCTCCACCCGGCTGGTCACCTGGCCACTCACGGTGGAGGCGATGCTCTGCTCGGCGCTCTGTGTGGTGGAGACGCCCTGGTTCGCAGCGGTCTGCGCTTCTTTCGTCTGGCCGAAGGCCAGCAGGTTGATGATGTCGGCGGGCGGCAGCGCCGGGTCTGACGAGTACGATGTGCGCAGCCGGTCCAGCGGCCCTTCAAAGCGCATTCCAATGTTGTACTGCTGAATTGTTGTGGTCACTGAGACGTTGACGTTGGGCTCGGTGCGCGTTGGATTCACAAAGTCAATTACTCCGCCCTGCAGCAGGTAACGGTTCCCCTGGAAGAGCAGGTCGCCGCCCGTCAGGTTGATGCGCCCCAGCACGATCGGCTCTGCGGCGGTGCCGGTGACGCGCAGGTTCGCCGAGCCGCTCACGCTCAAGGTGCGGCTTACCAGGTTTACGTTTTGACTGGAGCGCAGGTTGAGATTCAATTGCAGATTGCTGGTGAAGCCGCGCGAAGGTGGCTCTTCCACATTCCCGCCGCCCAACTGGCTCAGGCTTGAGAGGTCGAAGTCAGGCGCAAACGAAAGTTGATCGGCATTGATCTGTCCGCGCAACATCGCCTGCGTGGGCGTGCCCGTCAGTGTGAGGTTGGCGCTGATGCCTTCGCGTACGCCGTCCGGATAAAGCACGCGAATGCCTTGCCCAGCCAGCGCAATGTCGAACTGGATTGACGGATGGTAGGCCAGTCCGCCGCGCGCCGTCACCTTGCCTCCGCCCACCGTACCTTCAAAGCTTGTGATGTTCAAACGGTCGCCTGTAAGCGCCAGCGTGCCGTTGCCGTTCGAGAGGCCGACGGGCGCATCGGCTTCCGCAAAGTTGGCATTCACAATCTGCACATCACCGCGCACGTTGGGATCGCTGCGAGCGCCGTTCGAGTTGATGTTGAAGCGCACCTGTCCGGAACTGCGCAGGTCGGGATCAAACAGTTGAGCAAGCCGCAGGTCCACCGAGCCCAGCAGCATCAGCGAGACAGGCTTGGTGTGGTCCAGCACGGGGACTGAGCCCTGAAACTGCAGGTCCGTGCCGGTGCCCTTGAGTCCCGAGCGCTGCACGGTGAGCACGCCGTTCACGTAGTCGGCGTGCACCGGAGCGGAGAGCGCGAGATCGATAGTCTTCTGGTAGTGTGCGCTGAACTCAGGAATCACCAGGTGCGCCTCCATGCGGGCGCGCTGTTTCAGCGGTCCGCGCAAGGTGGCGTGCACTTCAGTCTGTCCGGTTACGTTCTCTGCCTGCGATGGCGCGTACGCGGCCACCAGCGGCTGCAGAGGAATCGGCTGCGAATCCACAACCGCATCGGTCATGTAGTCGCCCGTGAGTTGCACGGAGGCCTTGCCGTGTATGTTGGCGCTGACCGCCTTCGTGTCCAACGTGAAGTTAGCCACGTGGCGCGCCACATCGGCACGGAGCACAATGTTGTCGATCGTCTGTCCTTGCGCGTGCAACTGCGGAATCTCAAGATTCGCCGTAAGCTGCGGATCGTCGAGCGTGCCGCGTCCGTTGGCAACCAGGTTCATCACTCCGGTGATGGAGAGATTGTGTCCCTTCACCGCTTGCAACTGATCGAGCCGGAAGCCGTGCGTTTCGAGTTGCGCTTCATAACCGCGCTGCTTGGGGAAGTACGTCACCGTTCCTGTGGTGGTGCCTGCGGGCATGATCACCTGCAGGTTGGCCCTTGCGGCGTTGCCGTCTCCATTGACCTGCACGATCGCAGATTGAATGGACTCACCGCCGATGTTTGCCTTCAGCAATTCCACGCGCCCGTTGCCAATGGGATTCACCACCGTGCCGTGTGCTTGCACGTTGGCGTTCAGCGTGCCGGTCACGGGCTGCGTTGCGGCAGCGGCGCGGGCAAGCTGCGCGAGGTCGAGGCGCTGTGCGTTCAACGTCAACTGGAATGGGCTGTTCTCCGTTGCGTTCCATTTGTTCAACTGTACCTGGCCGCTGAAGGTGACGTTGCCTTGCGGCGCACCCTTGGCCACTGCAGGCACAAGCTGACCCGCTTGAATGGATGCAGCGTATGGACCGGCTTCCACGTGCGCGTGCAACATTCGCCAGGCTGTGCCGCGCAGCGCAAGGTTGGCCCCGCTCAACTCTCCGGAAAGATGCGGAGCGGAAGCAGGACCCGTGATGGTGCCATTGAACGTCGCGTTGCCGAAAAGGTTGAACGGCTGAGATGGGCGGCTGAAGATGGCAGCCACCGTTTCGAGTTCATGCAATTCCTGCGCGTTCAACGCGACCTTCATCTGTGTCTGTTGATCGCCGCTTGCGTTCATGGTGCCGTCCAGCGAGAGTGTGGTCTGCGGAGTGCGCAAATAGCTCTGCCGCAGCGTGAGCTGCTGATCGCGATTGCGGAAGCTTGCGTGAACTTCGCCATGGATTGGCACTGTGCTGGTGGAGCTGTTCGAACCGGCCTGCGCGTTGAGCCCTGCGTCTGCCGTGGCCGTGAGTGTCTGCAACGAGCCTTTCCATGAAGCGTCAGCCGCGCCCTGCATGGTGCCCGATACGTTTACGTCATTGGCCGAGTTGTTGGCAGCGGGTGCAGCGAGCTGCTTCAGCGTGGCCAGTGAGATTCCATTGGCCTGCACGTGAGCGGTGCCAATCTGCGCGCCGGAAAGATCGCGCACCGTCGCCTTCGCGTCGAGCGTGCCGCCGAGAAGTGCAGCGCGCAGGGAACTGATCTCTGCATCCCCGTTGACGAGCGAGTAGCTGGCGCGAATTGCGCGCGCCTCGGCCTGCTTGCCCTGCGCGACGAACGTGAGGCGGTCGCTGGCGAGTGTGCCGCGCACCGATGCGGCGTTGAGCGCAGGCTGATTGGGCTTGGCCGCGTACTCCGCGCGTCCATCGAGTTGCACGACGCCGCGCGGCAACTCCGCGCTGCGCAGCACCTGGCCCAGCTCAGTAGCGTTGAGAGAGGCATGATAGTCGGCGGTGACTTTCGGATTGCTGAAGTCATCCACAGCCGCCGTGAAATTGATGACGGAGTTTCCGCTGCGCAACTCAGCGTGACGCAGGTCGAGGTGCGTGGGTGACATCTCAAACTCGGCGTGCAGCGCATGTGGCAGCGGCGCGTAGCCTGCGGTCTTGAAGTGTCCGTCTGAGTAGCCAAGCTGTCCGTCATAAACGTTTCGCGTGGCATCAAATCCGGCGGTCAGCATGATGTCATGCATGTCCGCGTCAAGCGCGCTCTTGCGGTCGTTGTAATAGAGCTCGCTCTGATCGAGCAGTGCGTGGCGGATGGCGAGATCGAAAAGCGTTTGCACTCCGCTCTTGTTGGACGGGCTCGGCTTGGGCGCGGGAAGATTGTTGCGGCCATCGGCATCCACGCGCACTTGGGCCACCGCGTGATGAATTGTGATCTCGCCGAGGTACCATGAGCGGCTGAGCAACGAGATGACGCGAACGCCAATGCGCGCGTGCTCCACCTGCAGCAGCGGAGGGTCCGCGTAAGGCGCGGCACCATGCACTACGAGGCCGTAAACATCCACCGTGGGACTGATGCCGCTGAAATGCAACGCATAGTTCTGCACCTCCACCGGCACGTTCAACGATTCGGTTGCAGTCTGCCGCACGCGTGTCAGCACGTACTCATGAAAGCGCTGGCTGTGCAACAGAATCGCTACACCGGCGACGAGCACGACGGCGAGCAAAACGAATGCGGCCAGCGTCCATGAGAGCGCGCGGCGCCAGCGACCGGATGGCGGTGTGCCATCGACCCGGTGAGGACGCGCGGGCTGCTGCGGAGAATCTGGTAATGCGCTCAAAATGCCTGCCCCAGGGTGATGAAGAACTGTGTCGCGGTAATGCCGCGTGGTGCGTTCATGTTATGGCCAATGTCGATTCGGATGGGACCCACCGGAGTTGCATAGCGCAGACCGCCGCCGACGGTGTTGGTGTACTGACCGCGAAATCCAATGTTGCTGAAGACGTTGCCGCCATCGTAAAAGGCGGCCACGCCGAGTCCCTTGCCGATCAGGGGAAGGGCGAGCGGTGTGGGAATGCGGAACTCCGAGTTGACGATGAGGAGCTGGCTGCCACCGTCAGGCACGCTGATTTGGGTGCACGTTGCGGGAACCGAGGGATTGCCGCAGGCGGTCACGGAACGCTGCGGGCCCGCGCCAGCCAGGGGGTATCCGCGAATGGTGCTGCCGCCTCCGGAGAAGAACAGTTGCGAGAGAGGCACGTGGCTGCTGCCAAGGGCCGGTGCGAATCCGACGCGAAGGCTGTTGGCCCAGATGACGTTTGCGGGCAGCTTTTTGTAGTTGGCGGCCTGCGCGAGCACCTTCACAAAGCTTACGCTGGACCCGAGCTGCGAAGGGTTCAGATCGAGTTCCACGCTTTCATAGTTTCCACGATGTGCGTCGAGAGTGTTGTCTCGCGTGTCACGCGAATACGTTGCGGAGAGCGTAGAGAGACGAACGTCGCGATCTCCGCTGGTGGCCGGAATGAGATCGGGAATCAGCAGGTTCGTGATTTGCGTCTCGCTGAAGCTGTAGCGCAAGAAGAGAGTTTGCGTCTTCTTCTTGGTGAGAGGCTTCTGCAACTGGAATCCCACCTGCTCGATGCGGTCCGTGTAAATCGGATTCTGGCTGTTGTGCTCAAAGCTCGTGCTGAGGTCGCTGGCAAAGCTGGTGCCGAGAAAACTGGGATTCTGGAAATCGGCCGTAGCGCGCTGCACCAGTCGTCCGTCCAACGTGCCCAGGGTCAATGACTCGGCGAGGCCGAAGATGTTTCGTCGCGTGTATTCCACCGAGCCGCGCGGTCCCCAGAAGGTCTTCTCGCTGGTAGCAAAGTTCGAGCCTACTCCAATGGGAGGCAATCCGGGGACGGCGATGGTGCCGCTCGGAAGGCTTCCGCCGCGGTTGATCACCTCAAAGCCGAAGCCGTAGGTCAGCGTGTTGCGCCGTGCCTCATGGACTTTCACGAGCACGTCTTCGCTGGTCTGCGTGGTGATCTGGCGGCGCGGCGCCACTTCAGCCCAGTCGAAAATCCCCGGCGCATAAAGACGAGACTCCGCGCTTAACATGTCTCCCGTGGTGAGTGGAGCGTGCAGCTTGAACTTTGCCGCGCGATCAATAAACTTCTGTTGCGTGTGCTCGCGCCCGAGGGTGATCACGCTGGAAGTGGTGACTCGCGGGCCCTCGCGAATTTCATAGCTGACGATGAGGCTGTGCTTGTCGCCGGGCACGGCAGCCACGGTTTCGCGCAAGGATGCCGTCAGGTAGCCGCTCTCCAAATATTTCACGCTGATGACCTGGCGATCCTGGTCGGCCTTGCTCTGCGAATAAGGCTGACCTGCCAGCAACTTCAGCCCTTTGGGCGCAAGCTGCGCTACAGACATCGTCGTGTTGCCCACCAGTTTGAGCTCGCGCACCGTGTCGCGAGGTCCTTCTTCGACCAGGAATGTTACGTCGATGTTGCCGCCGCGGCCTTCCACCTTGGGCGTGACTTTCACATCGCTGAAGCCCTCGGCGCGATAAGTTGCGGCAAGATTCTTGGCACTGGTGCGCAGCAGCTTCTCACTGAACTGACCGCGCGAAAACAGCTTGGACTTCTGCACGCTGACATGAGTGAACAGCTGCTTGTCTCCCAGGGTCTTGTTGCCATCGATGGAGAGGCTCGCAACCTTGTGCTTCGGGCCCTTCACAATCTTGTACAGAATGGTTTCGCCGCTCCCCTGCTGGGTGACGTTGGTCTCCACTGCGGCGTCAAAAAAACCTTTTGATTGGAAGTGAGAGACAAGATTGCGCTGGCCTTCTAACACGACTTCATCGTCCACTCCTACCTGCTGATAGACGGGAAGCAACTTGCGCTCGGTGGCCTTCCACACGTGCGCGCCTTCCACCTTCACGTGGACGAGCGGGCCTTCCACGATGTGAAAGCGAACCTCGGCGCGGTTGGTTGCTGAGTCGTATTCCGCGCCAATCATCTGCACTTGCGCGGCAAGGCGATCCTGTTTGGCGAGTGCGCTCTGCATGTAGGTGGTGGCGTTCTGCAGAGTCTTTAGCGTGTAAGGCTTGCCCTCGCGAATGGCGGAACCGCGCAGTCGCGCGACCTTGCTCTTGAGAAGTGCCTGCAGTCGCGCTGCGTTTTCCGGAGACGCGCCGTCGAGCGTAACCCTGCCGAACTTTGCTTTGCGGCCCAGCGTGATGGCGAAGCGTACGTTGACGATTCCGTGCGTTTCGTCGGGCTCAATGGTGGGCGCGACCTTGGCTTCGAAGTAGCCATTCTGCTGGAAGAACTTGGTGAGCGAATCCGCCGCTTGCTTCACGTCGCCGCGATTGTACGGCCCCTCGGGAGGGTAGTTTGCCACTTGTAACAAGCGGGAATAGGCGAAGCGTCCAGCGCCGGGAAAGCGGTACATTCCGAAGTAGAGGCCTGGTTGTACGATGAGCAACACGCGCACGCCCGCCACATCAGGAACCACGCTGAGTTGCACGTCCTGGAATCGCCCTGTGGCCTTGAGGGCGGCTACGGTGCGCTCCACCTTGTCGCGGTCAAACGGTTCTCCGGCGTGCTGCGCGAAGAGCGGCGAGAGATCCTGGTTGTCGAGGTCGGGCCGCCCCGCCAATTCAACGGAAGAGACTTGCTGTCCGACATAGGCCGTAAGCATCTGCGAAATAGCCGGAGGTGTGCTGGCCGGGGCCGCGCTGCTGGTTGTACCTGTCTGCGCCGGGGGCGGCGCGGTGGCTTTTTGATCGGCGGACTGTGCAGCAGAGAATTGCGCGACCAGCAAGCATGCCCCACCCAAAAGTATCCATTGCCGGATCCGACCAAGCATTCTTTCACGAGTCACACTGAAGTAGATGACACGGACAGCCCGGGGTTTGCATCGCGCCGAGCAACGCTGGTTGCACTTTGTGGCAAGCACGGCAGCGAAAAGCATCATCAGATAGGAGAGCAAGAAGGAAAACATCGTCAAAAGCCTGATTGAGGAGGCGTTCATGCGTGTGGGGCAGTGGGGCACGGTGCTGAAGGGCGCGCTTGCAGACGTACAGAGAAATCACACAATGGCTTTCGCGGCCGGGCTGTCCTACTACTTTGTGCTGAGCTTGTTCCCTGCGCTCATCGCGTTATCAGCCGTTGTTAGTTTTCTTCCCGTGCCAAACTTGTTTAGCCAGGTGCTGACGCTGATGTCGCGCTTTGTACCCGCAGACAGCATGGGCGTGGTGCGGCAGATTCTGCATGACGTGGTCAACCCTCACCGTGGCGCGCTGCTTTCCTTTGGATTGATTGGCGCATTGTGGACGGCGTCGAGCGGATTTGCAGGCATGATCGAGGCGCTCAACGTCGCCTACAACGTGCCGGAGACGCGGCCCTACTGGAAGACGCGCGGATTGGCCGTGCTGATGACATTCCTGATCGGCGGTTTGCTGCTGGTAGCCCTCGGAATGATGCTGGTGGGACCGGAGTTTGGGGCTTGGCTGGCGCGGATTCTACACGCCAGCTTTCTCTGGGCGCGCATCTGGCCGGTGGTGCGGTGGACCGTGTCGGGAGCGTTTATCGTAATGGCCGTGGAAGCCATGTACTTCCTGGGACCGAATGTGAAACAGCGCTTTTTGCATACGCTGGCAGGCGCCGTCTTTTCGGTGGCAACATGGCTCGCGCTTTCTTACGCGCTTGGAATCTACTTCCAGAGATTTGCAAACTTCAATCGCACGTACGGTGCCCTGGGCGGAGCGATTGCATTGATGACGTGGCTGTACTGGAGTTCGTTCGTCATTCTGCTGGGAGCCGAAATCAACAGCGAGGCGCTGCAGGTGGCGGGTGACGGAACTCTAGAGCTCAAGCAACCGCCGCCGCACAAGGTGAAGCCCATAACGGCCACGGAAGGCGATATTGCCGCCTAAGCAGCAGAAATTGTCAGCCCTGCGTTCGATGATTCTTTCGCAATTGGAAAGAAGATGGAAAAGACGCTGCCGTGCCGCTCAGTGTCTTGGCTGCTGCGGACGCGCACCCGGGCGCGATGGTTGCGCAGCACCTCCGCGCTCACCCACAACCCAAGTCCGGTTCCCATGCTGCCCTTGGTGGTGAAAAATGGTTCGAAGATCTGACGAACCGTTTCCTTTGACATGCCGTGGCCGGTGTCTGCAACCAGCACTCGCACGCCCTGTTGGCCGGTGCGCCAGTCAGTCGCTTCGCGTACCCGAACTGAAATCGTGTCGCCGCGTTGTGTCGAGTCCAGTGCATTGGCGACCAGGTTTACGAAGACCTGACGCAGGTCTCCATCGAGCGCCATGATCTTGCCTTCGGTGCCGTACTGCTTGCGCACATGTACCTCTGCATCGCCAATGCGGCCGCGGAAGAGGATGAACACGTTCTCTAGAATTTCACTGAGAGATACATCTCGCGGGTTGGTTGACTGACGATGGAATCGCAGCGTCTGGGTGGCAATGTTTGTAACGCGTGCCAGCTCCATCTCCGCCTGTGCAAGATAGGCCTTCACGTCCGAGGGTGATTCCGCAGTGGCGCTCAAGTACAGGAGATTGGTGACGGCGGTGAGCGGGTTGTTGATTTCGTGCGCGATGCTGGAGGCGAGACGGCCCACGGCGGCAAGCTTTTCTGACTGGATGAGCGCGGCGGTAGAACGCTTCTGTTCGGTGATGTCACGAAAGAAAAGCACAATACCTTCTCGCGAAGGACGCACCATGATGTGGACCCAGATGTTCAGCGGCTCCGGGTACCAGGCCTCGAACTCGCCGCCCCTTCCTTCGTGCATTGCGCGATGGTAATGCTCAAGGTAGGGCGAGCCCTCGTACACTGTGGCAGGAAAACTCTCCCAGTGGTTGGTGCCGAGAACTTCTCCGCTCGGACCCACAATTTCTCTGGCGCGCTGGTTCATGTAAGTGATGCGCCAGTTCCGGTCGAGGCTCACGATGGCGTCGGTTGTGGCCTCCAACACCTGGTGGAACTGCTCGGCCACGAGGTCATACGCGTTGGTGGCCTGCGCGCGCTCCACGGCATCCCAGGTCTGCTCGGCAACATCTCGGACCAGCGCAACTTCATGATCTTTCCATTGCCGCGCCTCGGAGTGATTCACATAGAAGCCAGCGTGCCAACGTCCGTAGCGAATAATGGGAGCGCTGATGAGCGAGACGGTTCCAATCTCGCCGAAGCGCGAGTCAAGGGTAAGGGCATCCGTCCTCGCATCGTGGATGCCAATCGCTCTACCAGCACCTACCTCGGCAAGGTAGCGCGAGCCGATCCCTTCAACTGGGAATTCTTCCGTAAGCAGTGGGAGACGTCCAGCGGTCCACCCCGCAAGAAAGTGGAGATTGTCGCCCGCCACCTTGAAGAAGCCGGTGCGGTCCACACCGAGATGTCGGCCTACCGCTTCGGCAGCGGCGCGCATCATGTCCTGGGCGTCAGTTGTCTCCCTTTGCCCTTGCAGTAACTTCAACATTAGGGATTGACTGGACTCGCGGATCCGCAAGGTCTCCATCAGGGTCACTCGTCCAGTGGTCTCAAAACAGCTCACCAGCGTGCCGCGAACATGCCCGACGGCGTCGCGTATCGGACTGTAGCTGTATGTCCAGTAAACATCCTCCAGCTTTCCGTCGCGGTAAATGGGAATCAACTGGTCTTCGTGCCAGGTGGCCTTGCCGTGGGTCATCACGGCATCAATCTGGGGGCCGATGATCGGCCATATTTCCGCCCAACTCTCAGGACCTCGCTGGCCGAGCGCTTTGGGATGTTTATCGTTGCGGATGTTGGGACGGTACGCGTCGTTGTAAAACTGGATGAGTTCCGGGCCCCACCACAGAAACATCGGCTGCCGTGACTCCAGCAGCGTGTTCACAGTCGTGAGCAGAACCTCCGGCCACTGATGGATGGGCCCAACAGGCGTGCGGCTCCAGTCAAAAGCTCGCGTCAAATCAGCCATCTCACCCTGGCCAAAGATGCGATTGCGCGCCGCGTCCGGCTGAATGAAGATGGGAACTTCCAGTCGGCGCTTCAGCGCCAGATTACGTTTCACTTCACAAAACTCCTGCGTGGTTACCTGGTCAGCTTCCCCAGCAGCTACGCCAAATCCTCAGTGGTGCGAGTGTGGCGCAGAGATTGCATTGAGAGAAGCAACATGCGTCCTTAGATGCAAACAGATCAGTCCATTTCTAGCTTCACGCACCTTTTCTCTTCGCAAAATTCGAGCTTTGTGCACTGATTGTGCAGCAACCCCGGAGAGGAGTCGCAAGGGTGGATACATTCTGCACTGGAAGGCCGGCCGAGCAGGGCAGTCCTGCTCAGCCGGTACTTACGCCAATCGACCGCGACGTTGCGCTCTATTGAGCAAGACTGCTCGTAGCAATCAAGATGATCTCGTTACCGGTGGACACCGCAAATCCGGAACTCCCCCACCTTGCCAGATCGGTTCCTTGTGCGGTGGCGCCCACCACGGTCTGAGTCCCGAGTGCCCGATAACTGCTCTTGTCATACGAAGAGATGCTCACCGACTTGGAAATGGAGTCGTGAGTGAGGAAGTAAACACGTCCGAGGGTGTCATCGATGACCATGGCGTCGGCCACTCCCACTCCAGCGAATGTCCCCGCAACCGTCTTGCTTACCGGGTCCACCACGTTCCCGGTTGTAGAGTAGATGAGTCCGGAGTCAAACTGAATCCGGGCCACTCCGCTGATGAGGCCTCCGTTCGAACTCGCCAATGTGACTCCATTTGCGTCCACCTGCATTTGATTGAGTGTGAAAGTAGTTTCATCGTTCACATAACCATAGAGTGTGTCTGGCGTGGCTGAGAACGTAATCGAGTTACTGGCGTCTCTTTCATACAGCGAATTCGCCCGCTCCACGCCGTGCTGGAAGATGCCGATGCCTGCCTTAGGAGGAATGATAGTCGTGTACATCTTTGCCACGGCCACAACATCGGAGTTTCCGGGCATCACGGCAATGTCTTCGGCAAACTTGGGGCCTAAGAATGAATCGGAGCCGAGGGTGAATTGAAGATCGACCTGCTGCGTACTGATGTTCACACGCTTCACATAGGCCGCTCCCTCGAGCCCCACGTAGAGATACTGTCCGTCCTGGGAGAGTGCCAGCGGACCAGGCTCACTTCCCACTGCAATGGAGGACTCCACACTGCCGGTAGCAGGATTGATGATCGCGATGGAGTTGCCGCGCAATCCGCCACGGCTGGGGATCGCCGCGTAGATGCGCTGCCGTGTGGGATCGTAAACAATGCGGTTGGCCGGCAACTGACTCAGAGGAAGGTCTACCGGTGCAGCGAAGCTCGGGCTTGTGAAGATAATCTGACCATCGGCGGTGGCGTAGGCGAGACCCGCGCTGTGATGAACAAGGTCGAACCCTCGCCCGCTGGTACCCGGAACGGTTGCTATTCCGAGTGAGACCATCGTTTTCTTATCGAAGCCAAATATGGCAGAGGTGGATTTCGATGCGTCATAGGCGAGGAAGTAGGCCTTTGAGTTCACGTCGTCGAGCGCAAGACTGAGTCCACATTGATAGCAGCCGGCACCATTAAACATGCCGATCGTAGTATCCGCCACTGGATCGACTACGTATCCGTTGCTGGAGTAGATCAGTCCGGAATCGTATTGAATTCCGGCGAAGAATCCGTAGATCAGACGACCCTGCGAATCAGTCTTAGTGACCCCGGTGCCGTCATTCAGCAGACGGTAAAACTCAAAGCCGCTGGTTTCGTTGTCATATGCGTAGATGTTTCCGCCCGGTGCATAGGCAAGGCTGTCAATGGTATCGAGGGAGCTGTCTGTGTTCTTGTTGAGCAGCGATCCATGGTCGATGACAGAGACGCCGTTCGCAAGGGAAGACCAAGCCCAGCTCCTGCGCCGTGTCACGGCAACTACCTCGGGGTCGTCGGGAGAAACCGAAAGATAATACGCAAACAGTGCGCCGAAGAGGGGGTCCTGTCCCATCCAGGTGGTGGATGTCACGCTCTTGCCGACAAGGTCTACCTCCGCAACCAACGCTGTGCCGTCAAGGCCGACATAGAGCCTGCTGCCATCGCTGGAGATTGCCATGGGATCGGGTTCGCTACCCACATAGATATTCCCGGTAATTGATTTCGTCGCCGGATCAATGATCACGATGGAGTTGCCCAGCGCGGCTACCGCTCCTGATACGGCGGCGTAAATCTTGTTTCGGGTCGCATCATAAAGAAGGTGATTGACCGGAAGGCTGGTCACAGCGGGCGCCGAGGCGGTGCTGATATTTGCGGCCACAACGGTCACGCCGGGAGAAGTAGCATAGGCAAAACATCCAGTGCCACAGCCCAGCAAATCAAACCCCTGTCCCCAACTGGCCGGCAATGTCATTTTGCCGCGATAGACAAGCGTGGACTGGTCGAACGCAAAGAGCGCCGAATTACCCTGGTTTGCGGCGCGATCATCGGCCAGGAAGTACGCTCCGCTAGTTGCGTCGTCCAACACGAATCCGCGCGTGTTTGTTGCCGCGAACAGGCCTGCGCTTCGCATCTGTGCGGGATCAATAACGGTCCCGTCGGACGCGTAGACAAGGTTCCCGTGGGCTTGCAACTGCACGGGAGAATGCCAAATCAGTGAGGTTGATTGTTGCCCCAATGAAATTCCAGAAGAATCTATATTGAAGCGCTGGAAGCCCTCGAGGCCGCCGAAGCCATACAGCACGCTCGAAGAAGAGCCGAACGCGATCACGTCGCTGCCCTGCGTTCCGATCACTGAGTTGGGCCGTTGCACATTGTCATCCACCACAAATGCGCCCGCTTCTCGCGGACTGTACGCAGCAGCCCAGATGGCTGCGACGGCGAAAGACTTGGGGCTGCCGGGCATAGCGGCGATGCTGGACGCCTTCCGCGGACCGAAACTGCTGTCAATCGCAAGCTGAAAGTTTTGCTCAACCGTCTGCGTGTTCAGGTTCAGGCGAGCTACTGACAGGGAGCCGTCGAGGCCGACATATAGATAGGTTCCTCCGTCACTGAGCGCAAGCACATTCGGCTCACTCCCAACTGGAATGAAGCTGGTGATGGTGGAACTCCGCGGATCGATGACGGCTATCGAATTCCCCTTGCTTCCCATGCTGGATGGGACCGACGCATAAATTTTCTGGCGAGTCGCGTCGTAGACAATGTGATTCACCTGGAGTTTGGCCAGGGTCGGATTCGTGTCCGGGACTGCGGTGAAGGTCTGCTTGGTGATCACGACCGAGGCTGGGAATGAACCCCACGCATCACCGATAAAAGCGAACCCGGTGCTCCCCGCCTTGACCAGGTTGCGGCACAGTTGAGCGCCAGGGGCCGTCACGCTCATCGAGCCCGATTCGAGATAGCTGCCGAGGTCATATTGAAGAATGGACGGAGTGCTGTAGGTGCCGGGATTCAGCAGAAAATACGCATGACCGGAGCTGACATCAACCGTTGCGGATTGTGCATAGCCCGCGCCCAACGTGCCAACCACTGCCATGGCCACCGGATCGAGCACCTCACCGCTGGTCATGTAGATTCGTCCGCTCGCATAATTCATCTCGCTGCCGCCAAACACTCCCGTGGTGGTGTCGCCCACGGTGATGCCACTTGCATTTACCGCATAACGTGCAAAGTCCGCGCCACTCACAGATGTGCCGCCGCCATAGAGCGTGCTTCCAGAATCGGAGAATGCGATCAGATCGCTCCATCCTGTTCGACTGTCGAGGGCGTTGGGACGCGGAACTCCGTTGTCGAAGATGGCAATTCCAGAGTAAGGAGGGCTGACCATTGGAGTCAGCATGTCAACCGCAATGGTGGACGAGTTGCCAGGCATGATGGACATGCTTCCGGCGATGCGCGTCTGATGCCATGTTGGATCGACGCCCAGCGAAAACGTCAGCCCCACAGTGGCTGTCCCAAGATCGATTCGCGAAACCGATCCAGTGCCATCGATTCCTACATATAAATACTGTCCGTCCGCCGATAGCGCCAACTGGTCGGGATTGCTTCCAACGGCGATGGCGCTTTCGATTGCGCTCGTCGCTGGATTGATAACTGCCACCGTGTTTGGATGAGTCGCGTCCGCGCTCGACACCGAGGCGTAAAGACGCTGCCGGGTTCCGTCGTAGACCATGTGCTTAGCGGTCAGGGCAATTGTGGTTACGTACGAGGGCGGAGGCGGGGGAGGGGGCGCAGAACTTGTCGAACCACCACCGCCTCCACAGCCTGCAAGAAAGGAGGCGGCAACAAGAATCATACAAATGCGAAATGTCTTGAGATGAGTGCAGATTTCAGACAGTGCGTTCACGCCGATATCCCCCGCAGGGTACGTAATGGAAACTGGAAAATTCAGCTACAAACTTACCACCAGCAACTCTCGCCGCAACAGGAAAAGCGAGCACCAAAAGAAATGGCGTACTCGCAGGATGAGCGCTTGCGGAGCTACCGGCGGTAACGAAGGGCGAACGCATATGCCAGGTTCAATGGCAATGTCCATGAGAGCTGAACCGGGGAACGCGACAGGCGCCTGCAAATGCTTCCCCATGAATAGAAGCGGGCATTCGCATGCCTGTAACCGGCCAACAATGCTTCCGGACTCATGAGGCGAGGTTGAAATACGACGTCGGTTCGGCTGTTGTACTTGCTCCAGTCGCTTGTGAGAATCCTGCCCTCCGTCTCCAGTCGTCTATGCAGCGGAGTCCCGGGAAAGGGGGTAAGAATATTGAAGGTCGCGTTCTGCACGCCCGACAGCTCCAGAAACTCCAGCGTCTCCTCGAACACCGCCTCAGTGTCGTGGTCGAACCCAAAGACGATTCCTGCTTGCACCGCAATGCCGTGCGCGTGGATGCGCTCGATTGCCTGAGCGTACTTATCCACCCGATTAAACCGCTTCGAGACTTCGTTCACGCTCGCTTGCGTTACGGACTCCAGTCCGATGAACAGTTGCTTGCATCCGCTGCGCGCTGCCAACTCCAGGAACTCGTCGTCATCGGCTGCACGAATGCTTGCCTGGGCGCTCCACCATTTCCGGTGGGGAGCGAGAGCCCGGAACAGCTCCTTGGCATATGTGATATCGCCTGCAATATTGTCGTCCCAAAGGATGATGACTCTGCCTCTAAAGGATGCGTACTCCTGAGCAACAGCCTCAACCGGACGTTTGCGGAGATGGCTGTTATACATCACTGCGACGGTGCAGAAATCACATTGATGGGCGCAACCACGCGTGGCAAATAAAGTGCCTGCCGTATGATCGAACCGCTGAAACAGATCGTGCCGAGACGCTGGGGCGAAATCGAGATGAGGGGCTTCCCGGCAGCAGTAGCGCGCGTCAAAATGTCCGGTCTCAAATTCCGCCAGAAATTGCGGCCACTGGGATTCGGCTTCTCCGATGAAGATCACATCCGCGTGCCGCTGCGCTTCCTCGGGCATCAGCGTTACATGCGGGCCTCCCAACACAACGGTGATTCCGCGCTCTCGGAAGCGGCCTGCAACGTCATAGGCGTGCGGCGCACTTGGCGTGTGAAAAGTAATCGCAACGAGGTCCGCCTGCGCAGCGAAGTCGACCGGCGTCACCGCTTCATCCACGTGGAGCACGGTCCAATGCGGCGGCACAAACGCGGCCAGGTATGGCATTGTCACCTGCTGGAAGTTCAGCACGCGGGACCGCCGCACCCGCTGAATCTCGAGGGATGAAGCAGTAATCAGCAGGAGCGTTCGGGGAAGTAGAGACATGAGCAAAAGTTTCTCATGGGAAGGACAAATCGTACGCCATCGTGAAGTCGCCCCGCCGACCTGCGAGACATAGTCCGGCGGCAATCGGAACGCATTGCAGTCGGGACAGGCGGTGTTGATCAGCGTCAAAGTGACAGGAACGCGCGTACCGACTGGAACGGTGACCGTGTCGGGAGGCGGTGTGAACTGTAAGGCAACCCTGAGTGCTGGTGTCGGCAGTTGTTCGTTGACCTTCACTACCGTTGGAACGAAAACTGTCACGGCCAGTTACTCGGGCGATTCCAAGACCAGTACATCTGCAAAGGTCACGCAGGTGGTCGAACGGTAGCAGTGGGAATGGCGAACTCAAGTGAGACCTGCCTGCCTAGCGGGCAGGTCTTTCTCGCCAGATGATCGCAGTCTAGTCTCGCGAACTTAAATATCGAATCCAGCTCACGATTCTTCTTGACTCGCATTTGCTTTGCGAGGAGCCTTCTACGACCGTTATTCGTATCAAGCCGTCCTCTTACTTCTGAGTTACTTCATC
>Ga0181528_10000238_pt1 | contig 48304 bp, 41 predicted proteins | sample PEATcosm2014_Bin_47_FD_119742 | JGI IMG/M metagenome (GOLD analysis project Ga0181528, IMG submission 119742) | Peatland microbial communities from MTU Mesocosm Facility, Houghton, MI, USA - PEATcosm2014_Bin10_10_metaG | ecosystem: Environmental > Terrestrial > Soil > Wetlands > Peat | place...
GCAGCACATTGCCCTGCAAGTGAAGGATGTAATTGCCACCGTGGATAAGTTACAGCGCAACGGCGTTCAGTTTCTGCGTGTGCCAGACAGCTACTACGACATTCTGCGAGACCGCATTGGCCCCCTCGATGAGCCAATGGAGGAGATCAAGCGCTTGGGCATCCTGGTCGACAAGGATCAGGACGGCTACCTTTTGCAGATCTTCACCCGTCCCGTTGAAGATCGGCCCACGGTGTTCTACGAAATCATCGAGCGCAAAGGCAGCCGCGGCTTCGGCAAAGGAAACTTCAAGGCGCTCTTTGAGGCAATCGAACTGGAACAGGCTCGCCGCGGCAATCTATGACACCGATGCCCGGCACGACGAACGGAGATGCGATGACAAACGACGTGATCACCAGTTCTTCAGAGGCAAGCGCGCGACGGATTCTGGAATCTACGACACTCATCTATCAGTCAGGATTCGGCAACGAGTTTGCCACCGAAGCATTCGCCGGCGCGCTGCCCGTAGGACAGAATGCGCCGCAACGCCATCCACTCGGACTCTATGCCGAGCAATTGAGCGGCACGCCTTTCACTGCTCCGCGCGCACTGAACCGTCGCACCTGGGCCTATCGCATCCGTCCCAGCGTGATGCACAAGCCGTACCGGCAAATCCCGAACGGATTGCTGCGCTCCACACCTTTTGATGAACTCCCAGCGCCCCCTAATCAACTGCGATGGAATCCGCTGCCGCTTCCGGACAAGCCGACGGATTTCCTTAGCGGATTGGTCACGCTGGCAGGCAATGGCGATCTCGCAGCCCATAGCGGCGTGGCAATTCACCTGTATGCCGCCAACCGCAGCATGGAAGGGCTCTACCACTACAACGCCGATGGCGAGTTGCTGCTGGTCCCGCAGTTGGGACAGTTGCTGTTACACACCGAGTTGGGCAATATCGCACTTGCACCCGGTGAAATTGCGGTTGTTCCGCGCGGCATCAAGTTTCGCGTGGAACTGCTGGAGGATGCAGCCCGCGGCTATCTCTGCGAAAACTACGGCGCGAGCTTCCGTCTGCCCGAGCTGGGGCCAATCGGTGCGAACTGCCTCGCCAACTCGCGCGACTTCCAAACCCCCGTGGCCGCATTTGAAGATATCGAGAGCGAAGTGCGCGTTGTTTGCAAGTTCCAGGGAAATCTCTGGGAAGCCGAGTACGAGCACTCGCCGCTGGACGTGGTGGCCTGGCATGGAAATTACGCGCCTTACAAGTATGATCTCGCACGTTTCTGCGTTATCAACTCGGTGAGCTTCGATCATCCTGATCCGTCAATCTTCACGGTGCTCACTTCCCCCTCCGACACTCCGGGCACCGCGAACTGCGACTTTGCCATCTTCCCGCCGCGCTGGATGGTAGCCGAGCACACGTTCCGTCCGCCATGGTTCCATCGCAACTTCATGAACGAATTCATGGGACTGATTCGCGGCGAATACGACGCCAAGGCTGAAGGCTTTCTGCCCGGCGGCGCGAGCCTGCACAACTGCATGAGCGGTCACGGGCCGGACGCCACCAGCTATGAACGCGCCTCCTCTGCGGAGCTGAAACCGCAGTATCTGGAAGACACCCTGGCGTTCATGTTCGAGACGCGCTTCGTTTGCCGCCCCACGCGTTTTGCCTTGGAAACCGCCGAATTGCAGCACGAGTACTATACCTGCTGGCAGAATTTGAAGCGCAACTTCCCGCGGAGCTAGAGAGAGATGTCCACCCCGGTTCGCACTCCCACCGCGTCGCTCCGAGTGTTTCTCGATGGCATCATCGATTACGCTGGCCTGTTCCCGCCTGCCTCGCTGGAAATGCGCAGCGCCGTTACAAACTACTCGCACTATCTCGTCAGCCCTGAAGAGTGGGCACTGGGACGATTCGTACTACCGGTCGCTCGCCTGGATGAATTTCTCAACGCGCAGGAGAATGTGGTCAGCGATCCATGGAGCCTCAGTGGGATCCTTTCTTCAAACACTGCAGGGGACCTTGCCACGGTAGGCGAGTTCAATCGTAAGGCTCTGGGTGCCCTGATGGACTCTGTGGAGTTGCGCGTCCGGAACGCCGACGAGATTGCTCTCACCGCGCGCGTCCTGCCCCCCGGCGTAACTGCATTCTTTGAGATTGCCCCCGAGCAGGCCTCCGAGTTGCTCCCCGAGGTGCGCCGGGTTAACGCCCGTGCCAAACTCCGCACAGGCGGCGTTGTGGAGGATGCATTTCCCGCCTTGGAGCAGATCGCAGAATTCATCGCGGCCTGTGCAGAGTTGGGCGTTATCTTCAAGGCGACTGCGGGACTGCACCATCCTTTGCGTTGTGTGCGTCCACTCACGTATGAGCCGAATGCACACAAAGGATTAATGCACGGATTCATCAACCTGTTCACCGCCGCAGCCATTGCTTGGAGCGCGGTGCACGTTGGAAACGAAGTGCCGGTTGCTGCGTTGGCTACTTGCCTTGCCGATAGCGAACGCGCAAACTGGCACTTCGACGAATATGCAATGACTTGGAGCGGCGACCTGGAACCTGTGCGTATCGACCTTGGAGACTTGCGCTGCATGCGTTCGGAGCTTGCGCTCAGTTTTGGCTCCTGCTCCTTCGCCGAGCCACTCAGCGACCTTCATGAGCTAGACCTTCTATGAGCATGGAACTGAACGAGACGCACGCCCCGGATGCGCGCTCCTTTGTGGAGTCTGCCAACGTTTCAGATTGCGACTTTCCGATTCAGAATCTTCCCTTCGGAGCCTTCACCAACGGCGACGGTGCGAACGCGAGTCTGTGCGTGGCCATCGGCGATCAGGTGCTCGATCTTTGCACGGCTGCCGAACGTTCCCTGCTCGAAGGTATTGACGAGAGCACCTGCGAAGCCTTGCAGGAGGCCTGCCTCAATCCGTTGATGGGACTCGGTCCTGCAAGATGGCATGCATTGCGCGTTGCTATCTTCCGCCTGCTCAGCGCAGATTCAGTCTATCGGGAAGAAGCGGCCGCATGTCTGCTGCCGCAGGGCGATGTGACACTCGCAATGCCTGTAGAGGTTCGTAACTACACCGACTTTTATGCGTCCGTGCACCACGCCAGCAACGTTGGAGCGCTATTTCGCCCCGACAATCCGCTATTGCCAAACTATAAATGGGTGCCCATCGGATATCATGGGCGCGCCTCATCCATCGTCCTCAGTGGGGACGCGGTACGTCGTCCTTGGGGACAACTGAAGGCCCCCAGTGCCGAGGCGCCGCACTTCGCGCCATCGCGCAAACTGGATTACGAGTTGGAGGTAGGTGCGTTCGTCGGCGTCGGGAACCAACTGGGTGAGGCAATCCCGATTGCGCAGGCCGCTGACCATCTCTTCGGTCTTTGCCTTCTCAACGATTGGTCGGCGCGCGACATTCAAGCTTGGGAATATCAGCCGCTCGGTCCATTTTTGGCAAAGAGCTTTGCCACTTCGATCTCTCCCTGGATCGTCACTACCGAAGCCCTCGCGCCCTATCGCGTGGCGGCTTCAGCGCGTCCTGCGGAAGATCCTCAGCCGCTTTCGTATTTAACCGATGCCCTGGATAAGCAGCGCGGCGCCTTCGACATGAACGTGGAGGTGTATCTACGCACCGCGGCCATGCGCGAGGCGCAGTGCACGCCACATCGCATCAGCCGCGGCAATCTCCGCGACATGTATTGGACCTTCGCGCAGATGCTGGCGCACCACGCCTCCAATGGTTGCGATCTTCGTCCCGGCGACCTGCTCGGCAGCGGCACCGTCTCCGGCCCTTCGCCGGAGGCACGCGGATGCCTGCTGGAGATCACCCGAGGCGGTGCCGAGCCCATAACGTTGCCGGATGGAACGCAGCGCACCTTCCTCGATGATGGTGACGAAGTCATGCTACGTGGCTACTGCGCGCGAGCCGGAGCCGCGCGCATTGGCTTCGGCGAATGCAGGGGGGTTGTGTTGGCTCCAAATCCCTAATCGAGCGATTTTCGGAAACGCAACACGCTCGCCGTCAAGATGAGAACCGCGAAGATCGCCAGGCTCTCCATCTGAGGCCGTAGCACTCCGAAGCCAACACCTTTCAGGAAGACTCCACGCAGAATCACTATGTAGTATCGCAGCGGATCAGCGAACGTAATCCATTGCAGAACCGTTGGCATACTGCTGATGGGCGAGGCAAAGCCTGAGAAGATGATAGCGGGCATCAGGAAGAAGAACGCAGAAACCATCGCCTGTTGCTGCGTTTCTGAGAGCGTGGAGATCAGCAGTCCGATACCGAGCACGCAGAACAGGTACAGCACGGTACCGCACCCCAGCACCAGCAAGCTGCCGCGCAATGGAACATGAAACCAGAAGGTTCCCACCGCTGTGATCAGCGCCGCATCGAACAGACCAATCAGAAAGAATGGAATCGTCTTGCCGAGGATGAACTCCGCCTGTCGGATCGGCGTCACCATGATCTGTTCCAGCGTCCCAATCTCGCGCTCGCGCACAACCGCGAATGCCGTCAACAAAACGATGACGAGCGTCACAAGATTTCCCATCACGCCGGGCACAAAGAACCACTGGCTGCGCAGATCAGGATTGAACCATGGCTGCCGCTCCAACACGATGTTCGGCATCTGCGGCACTAGCCCTGGCGCGGTACGGTTCAGCATCTCGGTCTGGTAGTCCTGCGCGAACTTCGACGCAACCTGATTCACGTAGCCCAACGACACCAACGCAGTGTTGGAGTTGCTCGCATCCACAATGAGCTGCACCGGAGCTGTCTGTCCTTTGCGCAACAGCTCAGAGAAACCGGCGTTAATCTGCACCGCCATCACAACGTCGCCACGGTCGATGGAGGTTCTCACCTTCCCGCGATCAAGCGTTCGCTCGCGTACATCAAAGTAGCGGCTGCCCTCAAAGCGCGAAACGAAATCCCTGCTCACCTGAGTGTTCTCAAAATCAAGAACCGCGATCGGCACATGCTGAATGTCCAAGGTCGCTGCGTAACCGAAAATCACCATCTGAATGATGGGTGGACCAAAAAGAAGAAAGCGCGTGCGCTTATCCCGGAACACCTGGATGAATTCTTTCTTCAGCATCTCGCGCAGTCTTAGCCACATACTGGTCTCACCTCAGCCTCTTGTGGAAGGAGCGTGTCGCTACCACCACAAGCACAGCCGCAAAGATCGCCAATGCCATCATGTCTTCCCGTAGCAGCGCCAGTGGAGTTCCCTTGAGAAACACCGATCGGATGATGGACATGAAGTACCGTGCCGGAATGATATGCGTCACCAGTTGAATGAACGGCGGCATCTGGTCAATGGGGAAGATGAATCCTGAAAGCAGAAAGGCCGGAAGAAACGTAGCGATCATCGAAGCCTGGCTGGCGGCGAGTTGCGATTGCAACAGCACGGAAAGGAAGTAGCCCAGCGAAAGCACTACCAGCAGGAAGAGAGTAGAGTTGATGAAAAGCACCGTCACAGACCCGCGAAACGGCACGCCGAACCACCACACGCCCATCGCCGCGCAGAGGGCTGTGTCCGCCAGTCCAATCAGCAAGTATGGCGAGAGTTTGCCGATCATCAATTCCAGCGGCGAGACCGGAGTAGAGATTAACTGCTCCATCGTGCCGCGCTCCCACTCACGCGCGATCGTCAGCGATGTGAGAAATGTACCGACAACCGCCATCACGATGGCCACCACACCCGGAACAATATTCGCGAGGCTCTCAAGGTCCTCGTTAAACCAGGTGCGCGCCGCCACCGCAATCGGCGGATCCATCGCGCGCTGTCCCTTCTGCCTGAGCCAGTCAAGCTGCACCTGCTGCGAATAACCGAGCGTCACGGCCTCTGCATAATTCATACCCACGTTCGCGCTGTTACCGTCCGTTCCGTCAACAATGGCCTGCACGGACACCGCACCGCCCTCGCGCAGCCTCTGTGAGAAATTAGTTGGAATCACAATGCCGAGTTGGCAATCGCCCGAGTCCACGCCGCGAACCAGATCGCGATAGTTGTCCACCGACTTGGCCACACGAAAATACTCCGAAGAACGAAAGCGCTGCACCAGATCGCGGCTTTGCTGGCTGTTCTCGCGATCGAAGACGTACACCGGCAGATGCTTGATGTCGAAGCTCACGCCATAGCCGAACGCAAGCATCAGGATGATCGGCATCGCCACCACAATCAGGATGCTGCGCAGGTCGCGGCGAATCTGTAGCGTCTCCTTCCACGCAATCGCGCGAACCCGGTTGAGCTTCATCGCGTCACCGCCGACGTCGACTCGTGCGCGGTGAGTGATACGAACACGTCCTCCAGCGATGCCGGAATCTTTTCCATACGCGAAATCACAATCGACTTATGTTCAAGTTCGGCGCGCAGCAGCGGAACGGCCGACGCGGCATTGGACACCACAACGTGCAGCGCATTGCCGAAGACGGCCACGTCCGTGGCGACCGTGCTCTTCTCCAAAGCTTCCAGCGCGGGGCCAAGCGGCGCGCAGTCAATCAGCAGCAACTCGCCTTTCATTGCCGTGTGCTTCAACTCCGCAGGAGAGCCGGACGCAACGATCTTCCCGCGATAGATCAGCACTAGCCGATTGCAATATTCCGCTTCGTCCATATAGTGCGTTGTCACAAACACCGTGACTCCCGTGGACGCCATCTCGTGAATCAGTTCCCAGAACTGGCGCCGCGAAATTGGGTCAACCCCTGAAGTCGGCTCATCGAGAAAGAGCACCTTGGGCTTATGCAGCACCGCGCAACCCAACGCGAGCCGTTGCTTCCACCCAACCGCCAATGTTGAGGTCAGCGCGTGCTCGCGTCCTTCGAGTCCGGCCATGCGCACAGCCCAACTAAGTCGCTCGCCGATCTGCGAATCAGGCACCTGGTACATGCCTCCGAAGAAGCGAATGTTCTCCTCCACTGTGAGATCGTTATAAAGCGAGAACTTCTGCGACATGTATCCAATATTCTGGCGCACGCGTTCCGGCTGTTTCGCCACATCAATGCCCACCACGTTAGCCACTCCGGAGGTCGGATGCAGCAGCCCGCACAACATCCGAATGGTGGTGGACTTACCTGCACCATTCGGTCCAAGAAAGCCGAAGATCTCTCCCGTACGCGTCTGAAAGCTGATGTGGTCCACCGCGGTGAAATCACCGAAGCGCTTCACGAGGTCCTGCACGACGACCGAGTATTCATCGCCCATGCGTCACCTCGTCGTCGCTCTCCACTGCGTTGACGAACACGTCTTCCAGAGAAGCTGTCACGGGTTCCACCGACGCGTAACGCACCTGCGCGTTATCCATGCGCTGACGAAGTCCGGGGATGGCCGTTACAGCGTCGTCCACCAGCAGATGCATGCCATCGCCCACCAGCACCACGCTGCGCACACCATCCATGTTTCGAACTGCGTTACGCGCGCCACGCGGATCAGGCGTGGAAACGGCGATCACCCGGTTGTGCAGTTTTTCCTTTAGGCTATTCGGTTGGTCGCAGAACAGCAGCCGCCCTTCATGCACCAGCGCCACACGATGGCAGCGCTCGGCCTCATCCAGATACGCGGTCGATGTCAGAATCGCCACACCCTCGCCGAGCAGCGAGTAAAGAATCTTCCAGAAGTCTCGGCGCGAAACCGGATCGACGCCGTTGGTTGGCTCGTCCAGCAAAAGAACGCGCGGCGTGTGGATCAGCGCGCAGATGAGTCCGAGCTTCTGCTTCATCCCGCCTGACAGCTTTCCTGCCAACCGCTGGCGGAAGGCCTGCATATCCGCGGCTTGCAAGAGGTGTTCGCTTCGCTCTCGATACGCAGCGCGCTTTACGCCAAACACGTCGGCATAAAAGCGGATGTTTTCATCGACTGTCAAATCCTCGTAGAGACCGAAGCGCTGCGACATGTAGCTGATCTCCTGCTTAACACGCTCCGGATTGTGCACCACATCAAAGCCTGCCACCTCGGCTACACCCGCGTCGGGCAACAGCACTCCGGCCAGGATTCGCATGGTCGTCGTTTTGCCCGCGCCGTCTGGTCCCACCAGCCCAAAGATCTCGCCATACTGCACCTCGAAGCTCAGGCCATCAACGGCCTTTACCCCCGGGAAGCTCCGCGTGAGATCGCGAACCGCAATGGCCGCAGGCTCTGGCATTGCTCTTTACCTCCCCTGCTCGATGTTCACGTCGGCAGGCATTCCGGGCTTCAATTCGTGATTTGGATTTTCCACGTCCACCTTGATGCGATACACCAGCGCAACCCGCTCCTTGTTGGTCTGCACCGTCTTCGGTGTGAACTCCGCCTCAGGAGAGATGAACGCAACCGTGCCCTTATAGGACTTACCAGGGTAGGTATCCGTGCGCACGCTCACCTGCTGTCCGTAACGCACGCGCCCCATGTCGGTCTCCGCGACGTAAGCGCGTACCCAGAGATGATCCAGGTCCGCGACGGTCACCACTGGAGTTCCAGGCACCACGTACTCACCCAGTTCCGCCTGCCGTACGGTGACTACTCCCGTAACCGGCGCTGCGAGAACCGTGTAGTCGAGCCGCACCTTCGAGAGTCCAAGGCTCTGCTGCGCGGCGTGCAGCGTTGCGCGACTGACGGCAATCTGCTCCTTCCGCGTGCCCTCACGAGTCTCCGAAAGATTCTGTTGCGCCCGTTCGTACACAGCCTGTGCGCGACGGAAAGCCGTGTCTGCCTGATCGCGCGTCTGCGCCGAGATGGCATCACGCTTATAGAGTGCTGTGTAGCGATCCAGGTCCGCGCGCTTCAATTCCAAGTCGGCTTTTGCATCTGCCACGGTCTGTTCGCCAGCGCGGATATCCTGCGCACGATTACCCGCCTCCGCTAGTTGCAACTCCCTGTCGCGGGTGTGCAGCATAGCCTCATCAATACGAACCTGCTGCTGATAATCGGCATCATCAAGACGCGCCAGCAGATCTCCCGCCTTCACCGTACTTCCCTCTTCCACCGGCAGAGACACAATCCTGCCCTGCGTGCGGAAGGCCACCACGCTCTCATGCGCCTCCACGTTCCCGGAGAGCAACAGCGTGCCTGCCGTGGCAGTCGTGGCATGCGTGTGGCGATAGTAGTAATACCCTCCGCCCAGAGCAGCGGCCAGCAGCAACACAATGACGATTCGCCTCATAAGACTGCTCCTTTCCATTCGGGCCGCTCAGCGGCTTCCCAGTACTTCCGCATACGTCGCCTCGGTGTTGCCCAGCGCGCGGGCTAACGAAATGCGCGCACCCGCGTGATGCGTGAGTGCCACAATCTGATTTTGCTGCGCGCGCGAGAGCGCGTCCTGCGCACTGATAACTTCAATGTTGTTGGTGACGCCCTGCTCAAAGCGCAACTGCGCCAGTTCCACTTCCTTCTGCGCCAGGTCGAGTCCCGCGGCGGCCACTTCCACTTCCTCGGCAGCGGAGTCCAGGTCGAGCAGCGACTGCCGCAGTTCCTGTTCCACGCCAAGCCTCGCATCGTTCATCTGCCGCTCCAAGCGACGGATCTGCGCTTCGATCTCGTGTCCTTCGCCCTCGCGGTCGCGATCAAATACTGTGAACGTCAGTGAAAGCTGTGCCGCTTCGGTGCCGCGCATGGAACCCAGCGTTCGCCCAATGCCACCATAGTTTCCCGATGCCTCAAGCTTCGGCAGATAGCGCGAGCGCGAAGCGCGAAGCTGTTCGCTCAACGCTGCGCGCTGCCGCATCAGCGACTGGTAGTCCGGCCGAGCGCTGAGTGCCTGCCCCAAAACATTCTCGATCACAATCGAACTCGTGGGACGAAATTCGAGCGGGTCGGCCAGTTCAATCTGCGTTCCCGGAGACATGCCGATATTACGAGCCAGCACCAGCAGCGAGCCTTTCGCCCGATTCCGCGACTGCACCAGCGACTGTCTTTCATTCGCCAGTTGCACCCGCGCACGCAGCACGTCGATCCCCGTCGCCACGCCCGCGTCACGCTGATCCGCCGCCAGTTTCAGAAGCGCCTGTGCGGTATCCACGCGCGACTCTGCCGCCGTCACCTCCGCAAACTCTGCCTGCGACGAAAGGTAAAGCGTGGCCACGTTGCGAATCACAAGGTCACGCGCATCCTGATAGTCCGAGCGTGCGGCGGCCGTTGACTGTCTCACCGAGCGCAGCGTGTGCAGCGCCTGCAGGTCCACAATCGGCTGCTCCGCGTAAGCGCGCGCTTCATATGTGCTGTAAGGCCCAACCACGTCAGGCAGAGGAATACCCGGAACGCTGATGCCTTCGGCCTTCAGGCTGTGACTCTGAATTGCAACTGGAGTTTGGACTTGCACTCGCGGCATGAGCAGCGATTGACGACGCTCGCTCACCCCCGCAGCCTCCTGCGTACGTGTTTCCGCTACCAACACTCCGAGATTTGCTTGCAGACCGCGATGGATCGCATCGCTAAGCGTAAGGCGGGATGGAGCGCTCTGTGCGGTTGCAAACAGCGGCCCCATGCAGAACATCAGAAACATTAAAGAGTTTTTCAGACGGTGACTCATCTTGCCTCGCTTTTGCTGCGCGCAGCCTTCCTCACACTCTTGCGGCCTGCCGAAGTCTGCGGCGTCGAGGATGCGTTGAGGCCGGACAGAACTGTCTGCATCGTGTTATTGAACTGTTTCTCCAGCGGCGACGACGGGTCGAGCGCCCACATAAGGACGGTCCCCAAGACTGCATGCTGAAAGATCCGCGCCAGTTCCGCGGCCGCAAGATCACTCTTCAGTTCGCCGCGCCGCTGTCCGAGGCGCATGATCTCGGCAATCCACTGTCGCTTCTCGGTCATTTCTTTCATGATGTATTCGCGGACTTCCGCATTCCCCATAAATGACGAGATCAGACTGCGCGCCAGTTGCGGGCTCTGAGCTGGGAACTTCACCAGGCTACGCCCCAGGGAGTAGAGCAGTTCTTCGCTGGAGGTCGCGCCCTCCCGCGCCAGCGTTCGATGAAGCGCTATCACGCTTCCTTGTTTACCCACCAGGTAGCTAAGCACGTGTTCCTTGCTGGGGAAATAGTTAAAGAACGTTCCCTTTCCGACATCAGCGGCGCGCGTAATCTCTTCCACCGTGGTATGGGCAAAGCCCTTGCACGAGAAGAGTTCCATGGCAGCCATGAAGATTCTTTCGCTTGTCTCTTCGCGCCGGCGCTGCCTGCGTCCAGTTTCAGGCAGAGCGGGCATCTTGCGGGACTGTGTATTCTTGACCATCGGTCATAGTTGACTACTGGTCATATATTCTGTCAAGGAAATGTTTCGACACTCGCAACCTTACTACTCATCTGCGAGATCTTACTTCTTGCGTTTGCGGAAGAGTACGTCTATCGAGACTACGCCCGTCTGGTCGCGGATACCGACGATGGAGACGTCTTTGTTCACGTTGTATTCAAACTGGATGATCTGTTGCGCAGACTGGTTCAGGTTGGTGATGTACGTAAGAGTGAGCTTATTGGAAACCTGTTGTTCTACCGTGACCCTCGCCAGCCCTGCGTTCAGCGCGCCGCCCACGTTGGGGTCAATCTTCAGGCGGCTGACGCCAAACAGGCGCTGCACGCGGCTGCTGACCGTGGCATTGAGCGCTTGGCCAATCAAGGCCGTTGAGGCACTCTCGGATACCGAAGGCTGGTACTGCGAGGTTCCCATCATTGCAGGGTTCGCCTGCTCCTCAGCCGTGCGCCCCAGCGCGAGCAGCGAAATGATGTCGCTGCTGGAGAGTGGCGGGTCCGAGCGGTACGAGGGCGTCAGTTTGTTCAGCGGCCCATGGAAGCCGAGCGTGATGTCATAGTCGCGTACGCGCGCCGAAAGCTCCACATCGAGCGTTGGCTCAATCCTCACCGGATTGGTCAGGGTCACGTCGCCTCGTTCCATGCGATATTTTGTGCCGTTGAAGTAGAGCATCCCCTCCAGCAGGTTTACCCTTCCCAGCACCACCGGACGCGCCGCAGTGCCACGCATGCGCAGGTCCACATTGCCGCTCAGCCTCGCCAGCGACGTTTGCACCTGCAACTCCGGCGTGGAAGTCACATGCACGTCCAAATGCACATCATTGAGCGGCGAGTCGATCTTCTGCGCTGGAGCGCCCCGAATTCCCTTTGCCAGGTATGCGCCAAAATCAAACTGCGGATTCAGTCCGAGCCTTGTCACTGTTACATTGCCCGAGAGTACTGCGTTCTTCACGGACCCTGTCAGCGATAGGCTGGCATCGGCCGTCGAACTCAATCCCTCCGGGTAGCGGAGGCGAATATCATGTCCACTGGCCGAGAGGTTGAAGCCCAGTCCCTGCGAGGCCGAGAACGCGATGAAGCCTCCGCAGTGCAGCAGCCCGCCGCCGGTGCGCGCCGTCAGTTCCTGCACTTGCAAACGGTCTTCGTTGAAGACCAGCGTGCCAGTGATATCACTCAAGCCGTTCGGGAAATCGATGTACGCAATCGCGCCATTCTGCACGTTCAGCCGTCCGCGCATGGAAGGTCGCGCCAGCGTGCCATTCACCTGGAGATTGAGGTTTGCGACGCCGCCTGCCATCAGTGTCGGATCGGCCGTCTCCAGCAATTTCAGGTTCACGCTGCCATCAGCACGCAGATCAACCTCACGTTTGCCGCTCAACTGTACCTGGCCGCGCACCTGTAGAAACCGCGTGCCCTGCTCCCCGGCAACGCGGAACTGTTCAATGCTCAGCACCTGGTTCGCCACCTTCAGGCGGATCGGGCCTTCGTTGGCCACCGTGATGCCGCCGTAGGTAGTGGACCACCGCTCCACCACTGCTTCTGCCGCAATGTCCCGAGGCCGCTTCACCTCGCCGGAAGCTTCAATATGCATCTTCAATTCAGAAGCGGAGCCGTACCGTAGCGGCAGGAAGGCCTGCAGCAAGGGGTTGAGGTTACGGCTCTGGACATCGCAGGAAAGGTGCAACGGCATCTGCCCGCGAAGATACACCTGGCCATCAATCCTTACGTCGGCTGCCTTAAAGTTCGAGCGCGCCGTCAGCAGCATCTCCGTCCCATGGGTCACGGCGTCCACGTTCAGATCGCCAATGGGTTGCCGATTCACTGCGAGGTTGCGCAGGTGCAGGTGTCCATTGATGACCGGAGCGCTGGGAGTTCCCGAGCCGGTGGCCTCAAACGTCGCCTGTCCAGTCGCGTGAACCTTGCCATCGCGCACCGCACGCAGATTTTCAATCCGTACTTCCGTGCCCTTCAGATCAAATCCAAACTCGCTGGTTTCCACGTTGATGCGCGCGTCTCCGCCCAGCTGCATCAGGTCGCTTTTCACCACGATATTGCGCAACTGTGCTTGGTTCTCGGTGAAGTTCACATCGGCTGTCGCCAACCGCACCGCCTGTTGCCAGGCCGAGCCGTCCTTCATCGTGATGCGCCCACTCCCGCTCAGGTGACTCTCCGTGCCGCCCACATGTACATCACCATTCACTGTCCCGGTGATCGGGTATTGCGAGCCAACAATTGCTTGCAGATCCGCCACATCGGCGTTCTCCGCCTTCACGTGCGCTGAAAATGGCTGGCTGCCGTCATAGCTTCCTGCCACCAGCGGTACGCTCACATCCAGAGCGATCCTCGCTCCGCCACGCCGAAGCATTCCATTGCGCAACGCCTCGCGAGTGGATGAATACTCGACGTCGCCTTCCAGTATCTCCCAGCGCGTGCGCACTATCCGTTCTGCCGCGGCGGTCCCGTCAGGCTGCTTCTCATGCGTGCGCAGCAAGGTCGTAAAGTCGTGCAGTTCGAGATGCCCTGCGATGTAGGGGCGGTCGAGTCTACCCTGCACCGTGCCGTGAAATTGCGAGCTCCCTCCGAACTCAATCGGTAACACAGTAGCGCGGCTGCCGCGCCAGGAGGTCACCATTGGCGCGAGTTCCGAAAAGTCCGCCGTCGTCACGTCCACCCTCAAATCCGAATTTGCCGAGAGTCGTCCGCGAGCCGAAAGTCTCGACGCTGCCGTACTCGCCTCCACACTGTGCAGTTCGCCAGCCTGTCCCTTGAAGTCCACCGTGGCCTGCAACACGGCCGTCACTGGCAGATATCCGGCACGCGGCACGGGCCGCACGCGCAGGTCGCCATCCATCTGCGCATTCAGAAAGTCGCCACGCCAATGCACGTCCAGAGTGCCGGCGGTGGCCCCCGACAAATGCAGCCTCTCGAGCGGCAGATCGTTCGTGGTGAAGGCCCGTAAGGCCTGCGCCACGTCCACGCCGGTCACTTCCAGCGCCATCCGTCCAGTCTCCTCTTTGCCGCGAGGATGACCGGCATCAAGTTTTCCGTGCACTGTGCCGCCCAGTGCCATTGCAAAGATGGAGGAGACATTGAAGTGCTCACGGTCCAGCGAAAAGTTGAACCCGCCATTCATACCTTCCAGCCGCACCACCGAGTCAGTCCAGTTCACGCCCGCTGCTTGCGCGTGCCCTACCAGCGCGAACTCCGAAGTTGCCTTCCGCCAGGTCCCCTCGCCATTCAATTGCGCACTTCCGGCGCGCAGCTCTCGGCGTCGCAACAAACGTCCCAGTTCTCCCAAGTCGCCCGACGCGCGATAAGCAAACTGCGCCACTGGAGAATTCAGATCAGTCACCGCACCGCCCGCCTGCACCCACGAGTGGCTCTGGCGGATCTCCAGTTGCGGCACCTCCACGCGATCGCGATAAAGACGAAACTTTGCTTCCACTCCCAAAGTGAGCGCCTCAATTTCGGGTTCAGTTATTCGCACTGCTCCCACACGCAAGGCGCCGTCATAGTGCTGGTCAGACGAGTTGTAACGCAGCAGTAGTGCAACTTTTTCGGCGGATCCATCCAGCTTGATCTTCTGCTCATTCCACTGCAGCAGCCCGTCAATCACCTCTCCGTGATCCATGGCCAGGCGGAGCAATTGCCCAGCCTGTTCTGCCGGAGTTCCCGGCTTGGTCCTTGGCACAGGCAAATTCGTGGAACCATCCTTGTAGACCTCCAGGTGAGCCATTGGATGGACCACGCTGAGTTCGTGCAACGAAAGGCGCCGCTCGAGCAGTGCGCCCCACTTCAACCGCGCGCGAACCTCTTCGGCCCGCAGCAGCGGCGCTTCGCCTTCCTTCTCTCTCCCATGGATGACCAACCCGTCCAACTCGAATTCCACGCGCAGCAGATCCCAAGAGACGCGCTGCAGTTCTACGCTGCCTCCCGTAGCCTGTGCAATCTGCGCTATCAGAAACTGGCGTGCGCGTTTGTGGAATTCAGCGCTTTCCGTGTAGCGCAAAATTCCCATCCCCGCTATTCCGATCAGCGCGATGAGTAACAACAGGGCAACGGAGCACCAGAGTAGCGGGCGCCTGCGTTTCTTCGGCGTCACGGGTTTCACCACCGGCGCACCCTCGCGCGCGGCTTCATCCACTTGCCCGGACTGTCCCTGTTGTGGCTCTTTGCTCATCGTTCCTTCTGCGGCCATTCTTGCCGCCTTGTGTTCTACCGCACTCCATCCCACAGCACTTGCACGCTGGCCTGCGCCCGCAAGGTTGCGAGCCACTTCTCAATCTCCTGATTCATCTTCTGCTCAGCCAGCAGTTCACGTATCTTCCCCGTCACTTCTTCCAGAGGTTCAGGCGTTTGCCCTTTCGCTACCACTTGCGGCACCAGCGTCAGGGAATAGTAGTCGTCCACCTCCTGGCGCGTCACTCGCACCATGGGACGCACCCTGAACTCCATGAACTTGAGAATCTCCACCTGGTTCGTCACCATCCCCCGCAACTCCACCGCTGACAAACCATAGCGCGTCAGCGTGGCCGCCCACTTCGCATCATCTTTGTCCATCTGCCATCCGGCACGCATTTCTGCGATGCGAGCGTCCACCTCGTAAGCCTGTGCCGGCAGCGTTCCCTGCATCTGGTCGCGCAGAATCCGGTACTGCACAAGGTGTTCGAAAGCCGCGCGCCTGTCACCTTCGCCGAGGTCCTTCAAAGCGCGCATATTCTCGAGGGCTTCAAAGCGCATCTGCTCGTCCAGGTCGCTCCAGGTGACCAGATGATTGTTCACCACCGCGATCGTGCGATCCACCACCTCAGCCTGCGACGCCGCTACCAGCAGCGCCAGCACGCACAGAAGCCGCCACTCGAGATTTCTCCGGCTCTTCATCAGAATGTCTGTCCGATGCTGAAGAAAAAGTTAAAATGCCGCACCTGCTCCACATGCGGAATCGCCGTGCAAGTCGAGGGATCCGTTACTCCGGCGCATGGCGCCTTCACGGGGAAGACTGGCGGATTCAGGTTGTAGCCCATGTCCACGCGCACCGGACCAATCGGAGTCTTGTAGCGCACACCGGCTCCCAGCGCCTGAGACATGTAGCTGAAGTCGCACGTCGAAGTCGCGCTCAGGTAATCACGACAGCTCTGTTGTCCTTTCTGGTTGAAGCGCGCAAGGTTCTTCCACATCTCATTGGCCGTGGCAAATGCGTTACCAATGTCGTGAAATAGGACAAAGCTCAAGTCGTCATGCACCAGCGGCAACGGCACCGGAGGTAGTCTCAGTTCCAGGTTGTTGACGATCATCGCGTTGCCGCCCAGCGGTGCACCCGAAGACGGATCGCGCGGGCCCGCCTGGTTGATGGCAAATCCGCGATGCGAGTTCGATCCCCCTACAAAGTACCGTTCCGGCAAGGGCACGTAGCCGGTCGCCGCAACTTCCGATGGACAGGCGCCGCTGCTTGCGGCCAGATCCTGACAGGGCGCTCCGTAAGGCATTTCCACACCAATCCGCAGCGAGCGCGCAAACACCCAGTTCTTGCGAAACTTGTGGTACGTCGCATTCTGCGCCAGCAATCGCCCGAAGTTTGCCTCCGAGCCAAAGTAGCCAGAAGCCGCACCAAGATCAAACGTGTTGTACGTCCCCTTGGTCGAGTTCACCGGATCGTCACGCGTATCCCGCACATAAATCAGGCTCGGCATGCCCACCCGCACCGCGCGGGAGTAGATGGGAATCAGATCCGGCGTGAATCCGGCGGGAAAACTGGACGGGTCCACTTTTACGCGCCGATAAGCGAAGCGATACAGCAACTGCGTCGCTTTGCTGGCTTTCTGTGTCAACTGCACGGAGCCTTCCAACCGGTTACTGCTGAAGGTGTTCACGTCGCGAGTGTTGTCATAAAGCGCTGTCACCGTCATCCGCCAGTTCGGCAGATCAAACCACCTCGGCTGATCGAAGCTTAGCGAAGCGCGCTTTTCCAGGTTGCCGAAGTGCGACTTGAAGATCAGCGACTGATCGCGTCCTCGGAAGTTAATCCGAGTCACATTCAAGGTCACGCGCGGACTCACTCCGGTCTCACCCTGTGGAGAGCCGCCCTGTGACAGGTTCAGCCCCGTACCCACTTCCAGACCGAAGCCATAGTCCACCGTCCAGCGTCGGGCTTCTTTGATCTGGAAGAGCACGTCCTTCTGCAACTCGTCGCCTTCAGGATTTTGAATTGCCGTCTGCACTTCGTTGAAGATGCCAAGGTCATACAGGTTGCGCTGCGTTTGCAGCATCTTCTCCTGGCTCAGCGGCGCGCCGTTGTGAATGATTACGGCCCGGTCCACAATATGCTGCTTGGTATGCTCTACGCCGCTTACCAGCACGCGGTTCACAAACTCCTGCGGCCCCTCGTGTACGTCATACGCCACGTCCATCCGCGTCTTCGTCTCGTCCGAATATTTTGCCGAAGTCTCCAGTTGCACGGCAGGAAAGCCACGGTTGAAGTAGTCGTTCAGCACCAGTTCACGATCGTCCGCAATGGTAGCTTCGGAGAACGGCTGTCCCGCTTCGGTGTTGATCATGCCGCGGATTTCCGTCTCGCTGACGGCCTTCGCCCCGCGAATCTCCAGCTTTGCCACGCGCACCAGCGGCCCTTCGTCCACCTTGATCACAATTTTCATGTCGCCGTGAGCGCCCGCGTAGTCATTCAGCACTTCGCTGGTCACCTGTACGGTCTGATAACCATTTGTGAGATACAGATTCTTGATCGCCTGCAGGTCATTCGTCAGGAGGCCCTGGCTGTAGCGTCCGTGGGGCAGTAGCATGTTGGAAACCTGCGTCGCCATGCGTTCGCGCAAGGTTGCCGTATCAAACCGCTTGTTCCCTGCGATCTCAATGGCGCGCAACTTGTGCTGCGAGCCCGGCTGCACAACGTACACAATGTGCTGTTGACCTTGCTTGGTTTCTTCGTCCTGCCGCACCTGCACCACCGCGTCGAAGTATCCCTGCCCCTGCAGGTAATCGCGTATATTTCGCCGTCCTTCGTTGAGCAGGTCTTCGTCCACTGCGTGTTCTTCATACACTGGGACCAGTTTCTTGAGCTTGCCGCGGCTTAACGACGCACCCTCCGCGCGAATGTCCACCACCGGCCCGCGCTCTACCTCGAACGTGTAATCCACCGTGTTATTTTCGGGATGAAAAACCGGTAAGCCAGCGGTGAGTTGTGCGCGCAGGCGATGCTGTTTCACATACCGCTTGCGCAGCCTTGCCACCGCCTTCTGCAACAGGTCGCCGCGCACCCTCCGTCCCGGCTGCATCCGGCAGATTGACACCGCTGCATCCGCTGTCAGCTCCGGGTCGCCCGTGACAGCCAGTTTGCCCACTTTCGCCGGCTCGCCTGCTTTAATCTGGAACTCCACATCGACCTGCTGGGTGTCTTCATGGCGTGTGAGCTTTGAACCGACTTCGGCCTTCCAGTATCCGTTGTCGTGCATCAGCCGGAGAACGCGGTTCACCGAATCCTTCAGCATCTCATCCGTGAAGAGAGTGCCCAGTTCCAGCCGCCCAGTGCTCACCACCTGCACGTCGCTCGGCCCAGCCTTGGGAAGGCCGCTGACCGTGATATTGCCGTTGAAGTAGTTGAGCCGGGTGCGGAAATCAACAGCCACTCCGCCTGAAGGCAGCAGGCCCGCGTCCGCTTCCACCTCGGAAAATCTGCCGGTCTCAAACAGCCCGCGCACACTCTCCCGCACGTTGCTGCGCTCCAGCCGATCTCCCGGTTTCAGAGGAATCTTCTGCAGCAGCTCAGTTTGCTTGGAATCGCCCCCGGCGGTCAGCACTCGAACCTGTTCCACCGTGCGGCCTTCCGCAGCCCACGCCTGCACCCCCGGCAGAGCTCGCTCTGGGAGCTGCTCTCCTGGTGCTTCGATCATTTGTTGCGGCGCGGCCGTTAGGCCCGCCGAGGCAGCCTGAGCCACTACCGTCAGCGGACAAAGAACTCCCGCCAGCAGCATCGCCCATCCCGCCCACTTCTGCGTACCCGTCAAGCCGGTCGCCCAAACATTCACTCGAGTCACCGCGACTGTGGTGGAAGATTCTGTTTCTATGAACCCGAAACATATAATAAGGCTTCGGCCCATCAAAAGCCTGTAACTCCTTGAGCACTATCTCGAAAGGCTAATTTCCAGCCCACGGGTCCTTCTGGCCGCCGAACACTCCCACACTGCCGAAAACGCGGACATCCCCTGCCTCCGCGACCAACTCATATGTTCTATGCCACGCAGTCCGCTTATCGCGACCGCACTTTTATTTGCGCCACTGCTCTGCGCTCAAACCACGCAGACTGTCCCCTATACCTCCATCTACACGCCAGAAATCCACCTTGGCTCCGCCACCGAGCCCTCAACCATCACCGTGCCACCTGTGATTGAAGTCTCACGCCAGTCCGCCGAGCCGCGGATCGGTAACGCTCCGCCTGCCGACACGGCACTGCTTTCCACCCGTCACTTTGACTTCATCACCTCGCCGCTCGACCAGGTGACTCCCGGCAGCATGGCTGACCAATCCATCAGTCTCGGCGAATACGCGCGCCAATTGCGCGCCCAGAAGCAGGCAAAAGCCGCGACGAAGCCCACTCCCAACGCGATGGCGCATCCCACAAAGTCCAAGTAGAGTCATTCATCGCCGAAAAGAGTTCTGATATATCCGTCAGGATCGGCAAGAAACCGGCTGCAAAGCTGGTAAGGCTTTGAGTCCTTGTATTCAATCTCTCGTATCGCACCATCGTCAAACGAGAGTATCTGCGCATCTGGATACGCTAGCAGAATGGGCGAGTGGGTTGCGATCATCACCTGAACGTCCTTGCACCTCTCGATCAGGTCATGGAGCACCACAAGCAGGCTCAACTGCCTCTGTGGGGACAGTGCCGCCTCAGGTTCGTCCATCACGTAAAAGCCATCGCGATTAAATTTGTTGGCGGCCAGCGCGAGGAATGATTCCCCGTGTGATTGCTCGTGCAGACTCCGCCCGCCATAGCCGCCCGAGACTCCGAGCCCATCGATGGCAGTGGCCGTATTGAAGAAACTCTCTGCACGCAGATAGAAACCCGATCCGCTTCGCTTCGTAAACGCAACTCGCAGCGCGTTGACCAGCGGCTCCACGGCTCGAACACTATCGGTGGTCTCCGCGCGCAGATTCCTATTTCCACCTTCCCGGCCAAACCCGTAGTGGATAGAAATTGCCTCAAGCAGGGTGGACTTGCCCGACCCGTTTTCTCCCACAAAAAACACCACTGGTTTGCGAATCGTGATTTCACGGAATGAAGCTATCGCCGGAACACTGAACGGGTATACCGCCCAGTCTTTCACCCGCTCCGTCAATAGCGTGACCTTCTTCAGTGGCATGGACTGGATGATAGCTGGCGAGCACAGGCCTTACCACTAGGAATTCGACTGCTGGCACCCTTCTGCCGTTCCTGCTACATTCTCCTTTTGCCTCTACCTGCCGCCAGAAAGGTTTCTGCGATGTCTCTGTCCGTCTCTGCCTCCGAGCCCAGCAAGCTCTACCGATGGTTGGTCCTTCTCTGGCTCAGCATTACCATGTTCGGCAACTACTACTTTTATGACGCGCTGGAACCCCTCGCTGACGTGCTCCAGAAGCAGCTCCACTACACCGATCAAAACATCGGTCTGCTCAACTCCTTCTATTCCATCGCGCCCATCGCTACCGTGCTCATCGGCGGAATCCTCATTGACCGCCTTGGCGTGCGCCGCGCCCTGCTGCTCTTTGGAGTCATCTGCCTCGCCGGCTCCATGCTGACCGCCTTCAGCCCGCTCTTTGAAGTCATGGCCGCAGGACGCTTCGTCTTCGGCATGGGCGCCGAGTCGCTCATTGTCGCCATCACTGCGGCGGTAGCCAAGTGGTTCAAAGGCAAGGAACTCAGTTTTGCTCTCGGCCTCAACCTGATGCTTGCCCGCTTCGGCAGCTGGCTGGCGCAGAACTCGCCCTCGTGGGCGCACTCGGCCTACAACAACTGGCAGGGACCGTGGCTGATTGGTGTGTGCTTCGTCTCGCTCTGCGTACTCGGCCCCATCGCCTACTGGATCATGGAAGCCCGCGCCGAAAAGCATTACGCGCTCGGCAAGGCCGGAGAAGCCGACAAGATTGTCTTCCAGGATGTGAAGAACTTCGGACTCTCCTACTGGTATCTCGTTGGCCTCTGCGTCATCTTCTATTCGGCCATCTTCCCCTTTGAGACCTTCGCTGTGAAGTACTTCATGGACGCGCATGGCACCACCCGCGAACTCGGCGGCTTCCTGCTCAGCGTGCTCACGGCCTTCACCATGTTCGGCACTCCCATCGTCGGACTCTTCTCCGACAAGATGGGCCGCCGCGCCACCATCATGTGCCTCGGGGTGCTGCTCCTCATCCCGGTCTTCCTGATGATGGGCTATACACACATATCGCTTTACGTTCCCATGGCGATGCTCGGCTTTGCCTTCACCTTCGTTCCAGCCATCATCTGGCCTTCGGTGGCATACATCGTGCCCAGCCGCACTCTTGGCACCGCTCTCGGCCTCATGACGATGATTCAAAACATGGGGATGGCCGGCATGAACTGGGGACTCGGTCGCGCCAATGACGCCGCACATGCTTCGGCCTCCAACCCGACCGGCTATCAGCCCATGCTCCAGATCCTTACCGGAATGGCGCTACTCGGAGTCGTACTGGCCTTCTTGTTGCGTCAGCGCGAGCTCGGCCCCAAAGGTCACGGATTAGAAACAATTACCGCCGGCTAGTGCTGCTATCTGCAAAACAAGAGGGCAGGAGCATCGGCTCCCGCCCTCTTTCGTGTTTACTTCCACCTTACGGATTGCGTTACGGGGCTTCCGTGCACGCATGCCGCGCATTGTTGTATTCGCGTTGCACTCCATACTTCTTGTCATTGATGTAGAAGGTCGGAACGTCAAACGAAGTGGCTGTCACAAACTCGCATTCGTCCCCAATCTCACTGCCACCCAGCGATAGACTTGCCGTATTCCACCAGGCATTTCCATCCGGATCGGTAATGGTCTCAAAGGTTTCGTGCGAAAGCACGCTCGCCGTCGAATCCGCAAGCAGCCCATTTGGCGTCCCCGGCTCCACTTGGCATCCGCTCACATTCTGGTAGGGTTCCACTGTGTAGAGCACATGCCCCACGTCTTTGAAATCGACGCTGCCGTGGTAGGCGCAGAAGTAGAACGTCGAGGGAACGTCGGGTGAATAGCAGGTTCCATCCGTTGCCGTAAAGCACACATCCTGCCCCGGAGGCAGGAAGATGTGGTAGATATGTCCATATCCATCCTGCCCTTTGGCTGCTGCTGCTGCGTGTGCATACGCCTGCATATCCTGGTCGGTCAGCGGCGCACTCATGGAGGTGAGAGTGATCGTTGAGTGGTAGGATCCGCCAAGTGTATAGCGGTTATCCGCCGAGTTGTGGGTGTATTGATCCGTCACGTGAATGAACGTGCTCGCTCCGAGATTCGCCAGAAAGGTCGCCGGAGTTCCCCAGCACGCCGCAGAGGTGCACCCGGTCTTCAAGAAAAGGTAGATCGGATGCGATTCTGCATATTCCACCACCGGACCGCCTTGATAGCTCAGGTCTCCCGGATAGCGGGTTGCGCTCTCCATCGGTGCCGCGGCACTGGCCGTACCCTGATGAGCGTTTGACAATTCGGACCGGCGGCCGTTCTTCGCCGTCTCGGTGTTGGCTGGCCATGCATGATGCTTCTGCCCTGTTGCGTCCTGCACAGCGCGATAGTCCGCCTCATTCAGCGTGACACGGGTGCTGTCTGTGCTGGAGCTTTGTGCCCGAGCAGGCTCTGCGCATAGTCCGACGACGGTCGCTGCCACAATTGCGAGCCCCAGAACCTTACCTGAGACGTGGATGTTTACCATAGGGGTCTGCTCCTTTATGTCTATACTGCTGTACTGCCGGGGTGGATGCATTTCGGTGCTGGCGCAAAGCATCTCGGGTCCATACGCATGTTGTCCGAGAGAGGCAAGCCGTTGTTCCCGCACAGAGATGCTCCCCAGAGAGCCTTAGGATGCCCCGCTCCCCTCTCCTGATTTGTGCCTCTCTACTTCTTCAGTAACTCGGGGCGGACCTTCTCGCAAAGCAACTGGATGGCTGAGACTCGCATCGGATTTAAAAGCAAACGGCAATCTTGCGCACCCCTGAGAGGAGATATCATTGGCGATACGCAAGACTGTAGGAGCTCCGGAGGGAGTACAGGTTTTGCAATCGGCATGCGCCCCGGCCCTAGCACCTGTTTCCGTGGCACAACCCGTCACACAGAGGAAGATATTGACTACTCCCAGGAAGATACTGGCGTCAGGAATGTCCGAAGCGGAAGCCATCGAGCGTGCCAAGGGCGGCGATGGCGAGAGCTTTGAAGCCCTGTACGGCCTGCACAAGAGGCGCGTGTACTCCCTTTGCCTGCGTATGACTGGCAACACTGCCGAGGCAGAGGATCTGACCCAGGAGGCTTTTCTCCAGCTCTACCGCAAGATCGCTACATTTCGCGGAGAGTCGGCCTTCTCCACCTGGCTTCATCGCCTGGCCGTCAACGTCGTGCTCATGCACCTCCGTAAGAAGGGGCTGCCTGAGGTTTCCTTGCAGGAAACGCTCGATCCAGCTGAGGAAGATGGACCAAAGCGGGACATCGGTTCGCAGGATCAGGTTCTGGCCGGTTCCATCGACCGTGTGAACCTGGAGCGCGCTATTGAGAGTCTCCCGCCGGGATACCGTATCATTTTTGTACTGCATGACATCGAAGGATATGAGCACAATGAGATTGCAGAGATGATGGGGTGCTCCATCGGGAACAGTAAGTCGCAGCTCCACAAGGCACGAATGAAATTACGAGATCTGTTAAAGATCACCCACGCAGAGAGGGCGGCATCAAAACGATGAAACCCGGACAGAGAGTATCGATGGAATCAGTACATGGCACTGCCGCCGCTACAGCCGTCCAACATTCCGGAAGAGAGACCCAGATGAACTGTGCCGAATTTCAGCGTGATTTGCCGCTGATCATAGATACCGGTGGAACGGAACAGCAGGAAGAACACCTTCGAAACTGCGAGGTATGCCGCGGTCTCGTCAATGATCTTCGCTACATCGCCGAGCAGGCGAAGTTGCTTATTCCCATGCTGGACCCCGGCCCCAAGGTCTGGACCGGCATTGAAAAGAGGTTGAAGCAGGAAGGCCTGGTCAAGCCTGTGCAGGTTCGGCGGTTCTAGCCGACGGCCTGCCCTGCACCTCTCCCTCTTCCGCTCTTTGAAAGGGCCGCGTTCCTGACGCGGCCTTTTCAGCGTTCAGTCCTGCTACAATCCCCCTCAATGTCCAACTCTCTTACAGGCCCATTGTTGGTCCTCATTGGTTTCATGGGAGCAGGCAAAAGCACGCTGGGACGCATGCTGGCCTCCCGCCTCGAGTGCCCGCTCATCGATCTCGATCTTGAGATTGCACGTATCCACGGCGTCATTCCCGATCTTTTCTCCAACCTTGGCGAGAGCGGCTTCCGGGCCATTGAGCATCACCAACTCGATCAGATCCTCCCCGGCATGGCTCGCCCTTCCGTGCTTGCCCTCGGCGGCGGAGCATTTCTCCAACCCGCCAATCGCGAGCTTCTAGCCCGCCACTCCGCCACCGTCATATTTCTCGACGCACCGTTCGAACTCATCCGCAGCCGCATTGAAGGAAGCGCGAATCAACGCCCCTTGGCGCGCGATCCCCAGGAGCTTCGCCGCCTCTACGAACAGCGCCGCCCCACCTATCTGCTCGCTCACCACACCCTCCCCGCCACGGAAGCCGATCCTTCCGTGCTGCTGACCTCTCTGGTTCGGCTTGCCAATCAGCTTGGCGTGCGCACCCCTGCTCGCGATAAACTCTAGCGGGGAACTCCGCATGATTCGCCGAACCTTCATCGCCGTTTCGTTGCTTCTGCTGACTACGCTTTCATTCGCCGGTAGCAAGCCCAACTCGAATAAGCCTGGCACCGTTGTGGATGAGGGCTCTTTCGGCATCTTCCAGAATGGCCAGCGCGTAGCCACTGAAATCTTCACCATCCGCCAGTTCCCGGACTCCAACATCACCTCGTCGCAACTTCACAGCGAGCCGGGTGCCAGCACGCGCCTTGAGCAGAGCAGCGAACTTACCCTGCGGCCCGATGGCACTCTCTCCCGCTATGAGTGGAAGCAGCTAGCCCCCGCCCGCAGTTCAGCCACCGTCGAACCCGGCGATCAGGTTCTCGTTCTTCACTCCACTACGACTGAAGGCAAGCCAGTGGCTGACCAGTCCTTCTTCCTTACCCCGCAGACCTTCGTCCTCGACGACTATTTCTTCTCCACCCGCGAGGTCCTTCTCTGGCGCTACCTCTCTTCTTCCTGCAAGCCGCGTCCCGGCGGAGACGGCTGCGATCTCATTCGCCAGCGTTTTCCCGTCCTCATTCCGCGTCAGCGCACCTCTGCCCAGGTCTTCATCGAGTTCAAGGGATATGACGACACCCCGCTCAATGGTCGCCCACAGCACCTGCGTCACTTCGTAATCCAGACCGAAGGCCCCGAGTGGCACCTCTGGCTCGACCCCAATCACAAACTCCTCCGCATCTCCATCCCTGATACCAACACTGAAGTCCTGCGTCAGGAGAAGTAACCGGCAGCGGCGTTCGCAGCGCTCATTCCGGTACACTAAAACACATGAAAACATCACTCGCCCTGCTGGGACTGATTCTCTGCGCCCTGCCGCTTTCGGCCGAAAATGCCGGGCGTCGCGTGGTGGCCGCCTGTGAGTTGACCACTGCCACGGTGATCCCCTCCGGCAAGGAAAGCACCACCCAGGGTCGCGAGTTTGCCATTCGTGTCACCAACAGTTCGCCGCGCACCGTTGCCCTGCCCCGCTCGCCCGACTTCAGCTGGCGTGTGGAGAGCCTTCGCGGCAGAGAGTGGCGCTTCAAAGCCGAGGGTGGCCCCGTCCGCCGCATCAACGCCAAAGACCCGCATGTTGTCGTCTCCAGCCCAAGCGAAAATCTTCCGCTCGTCGAGATCGCGCCTGCTCATGGAGAAACCTTCCTCGTCTATCTTCTCGAGGCAGAAAAAGCGCTTCAGCCTGATGCCCAGATTTCGCACTTTAAACTCACGCTCTACTGGGCTGCTCCCGCTGCACTCGCGAAGATAAATCCCACCGTTCTCCCTTGTGCTCTTGCCCCGGAGTGGATTGTGGACGTGCAGAAGCTGCAGCCGCCGAAGTAGCTGACCCCAAAGGCAGTGCCGCTTTGGTACATCCCTAAGGTATTGAGACCAAGGCAAACTCACGGCAAACATTGGCTCAGGATGATATAAGAAATACAAACACCAGCAATCCGGACATGCCGGATAAAGAGAGAATTTCCCTGATGGCGAAGACCGCGAAGATCCCTGTAGGAATTCTGGGGGCCACCGGAATGGTGGGCCAGAGATTCATTCAACTGCTTGAGCGTCACCCCTGGTTCGAGGTCGCCTGGGTTGCGGCCAGCGAGCGCTCGTTCGGCAAGACCTATGCCGAAGCCGCCAAGTGGAAGATGAAGACGCCCATCCCAGCGCGCATCGCCCGCATGACTCTCTCTGCTGCCGAGCCCAATGGCACCGGAAGTTCAGCCGCGCCCAAGGTGATCTTCGCCGCACTCGACAGCGACATTGCACGCGAGATGGAGCCTGCCTTCGCCGAAGCCGGATGCGCCGTCATCTCCAACTCGTCGGCCTTCCGCATGCACCCCAATGTGCCGCTCGTCATTCCTGAGATCAACGCTGACCACCTCAAGCTCATTGAGACCCAATCCTGGCGCAGGAATTCCGGCGGCTTTATGGTCACCAATTCCAACTGTTCGGTCATGGGACTCGCCCTGGCGCTCGCGCCTTTGCAGAAAGCTTTCGGCATCGAGGCAGTCTTCGCCGTCACCATGCAGGCCGTCAGCGGTGCGGGCTATCCCGGCGTCGCCTCCATGGACATCCTCGGCAACGTAGTGCCCTACATCAAGAACGAAGAAGAGAAGATGGAAGAAGAGGCAGGCAAACTTCTCGGCAAGCTCAAAGGCCGCGAGGTCATTCCCGCCAGCTTCGGCATCAGCACACATTGCAATCGCGTCGCCGTGGAAGATGGCCATACCGAATCCATCTCCATCAAGCTCAAGAAGCGCGCCACTCCGGAAAAGATCATCGCTGCCTGGCGCGAGTATCGTGGCATGGTCGCCGATCTCAAGTTGCCCTTCGCACCTGCCGAGCCGCTCTTTTACGACGAGCGCCCTGACCGCCCGCAGCCCCGCCTCGACATTGAGCGCGGCCACGGCATGACCGTAAGTTGCGGACGCCTGCGCCCCTGCACCTTGCTCGATTGGAAGTTCACCATGCTCTCGCACAACACCATCCGTGGCGCCGCCGGTGCCGCGCTGCTCAATGCGGAGCTACTCAAAGCCCAGGGTTATTTGGAATAGAGCTTTTTGCGGGTGTCATTCTGATGGTTACGCTGGGTCATTCTGATTCATGAGGGGTCATTGATTTACTGGGGTCATTCTGAGCGAAGCGAAGAACCCCCGTACTGCTCAAATCAACAGTGACGCCCAAAGGTATTTCAGCCAGTAAATTGGCCCGGTGACGGGTGGCCCATTCAAGCCTGCGGTTGGCTTGAGTGGGGGACAAGAAAAGGATCGCGGCAGCGTCATCTGACCGCGCCGCGCAGATCGCGGGTTTCGACTTTGTTCTTAACCTGCGCAACCTGTGTAACTTTGCAACCTGCGTAACCTGAAAAAGGTGTTTCATGATCGTAATGAAGTTTGGCGGTACCTCGGTGATGGACGCGGCGGCCATTGACCGCACGGCGCAGATCGTAAAAGGCCGTCAGTCGCGTCGCCCCGTGGTCGTTGTTTCCGCCATGTCCAAGGTCACCGACGCTCTGCTCGCCGCTGGAAAAGCTGCCGGAGAGGGCCAGCGCGATGAGGCGCTCGAACTCGCCCACAGCCTGCGCCATCGCCACCACCGCACTGCCAAGGAGCTTGTCTCCCCCGAGCAGTACGCCATCCTCGGCCCCGAGCTCGACCGCGAGTTCGACACTCTCGACGAATTGCTCAAGGGCATTGTCGCTGTCGGCGAACTCTCACCACGCAGCTCGGATTACGTTGTCAGTTACGGTGAGCGCCTCAACAGCCGAATCGTCACCGAAGCCTACAAGGCTCGCGGCATTCGCGCTGCGCTGGTCGATGCACGCAAGGTCATGATCACCGACGCGCAGCATGGCCGCGCTCTTCCGCAGGCCGAAGAGATTGAGCATCGCGCCAAGAATCTCATCCGCCCTCTGCTTGATGACGCGCAAGTTCCCGTCATGGGCGGCTTCATCGGAGCCACCGAGCATGGCGTGCAGACCACCATCGGCCGTGGCGGATCAGACTTTTCCGCCGCTCTCGTCGGTGCCGGCCTCGAAGCCGAAGCCATCGAGATTTGGACCGATGTCGACGGCATGATGACCACCGACCCGCGCATCTGTCCCGAGGCCCGCCGCATCCGCGTAATCTCCTTTGAAGAGGCCGCCGAGCTCGCTTACTTCGGAGCCAAGGTCCTGCATCCGGCCACCGTTCTTCCCGCCGTGCAGAAGAACATCCCCGTGCTCATCCTCAACTCGATGAACCCCGGCAATGAAGGCACGTTGATCGTGGGCCGCACGCCGCGCTCCAAGTCCACATTCAAGGCCATTGCCGCCAAGAAGCGCATCACCATCGTCGAGGTTGTCGCCGCCCGTATGCTGGGCGCCCACGGATTTCTCAAGGCTATCTTCGATGTCTTTGACAAGCATGGCTGCTCTATCGACGTCGTCTCCACCTCGGAAGTCAGCGTCTCGCTCACGGTGGATTCCAACGAAGCCATCCCCGCCATCGCCGCCGACCTCGAGAAGATTGCCGACGTGAAATTTGCGGGGCGCAACGCCATCGTCTGCCTCGTCGGTGAGAATATTCGCGAGACGCCGCAAATCGCCGCCCGTGTTTTTACTGCTCTCGGTGAGATCAACGTGCGTATGATTTCCCAGGGCGCATCCGAGATCAACATCACCTTCGTCATTAGTGAAGACGACGTGCCGGAAGCCATTCGCCGCCTGCACAAAGCGTTCTTCACCGAAGTGGACCCGGAAGTATTCGACTAGCTTGTGACTGGCTGTTTTGTAAGCCATTCAGCCGGAGAGAAAGCCATGAAGATTGTTCTGCTGGGCGCAGGAAAAACCGGTTCCCTCGTTGCAGAAGTCGCGACCATCCGCGGCCATGTCGTCGAGATCATTGAGGAGCACGAGAACCACAAGGCCAAGGCGCTCACCAAGTCACGCCTCAAGGGAGTCGATGTCGTGATCGACTTCACCACGCCTGACTCCGTGATGTCCAACATCGAGGCCACCATCCGCTGCGGAGCCAACATGGTTGTCGGCACCACCGGTTGGTATGCCGAAATGCCTCACGTGCGCAACCAGGTGGAGCGCGCAAACACGGGATTCCTCTGGGCATCCAATTTCTGCATTGGCGTCAATCTATTCTTCGCCATCGTGCGCGAGGGCGCACAGGCTCTCAAGTACGGCTATGAGGGCCGCATCACCGAGACGCACCACATCCATAAGCTTGACGCGCCCTCCGGCACCGCCGTCTCCCTGGGCAGAACCCTCGAACAGTTCGGAGGGAAGAAGGTTCCCATCACCAGCATTCGCGAAGGCGAAGTTGTGGGCACGCACACGGTGGAATTCTTCTCCGGGGCTGATAAGATTACCCTGACGCATGAAGCCCAGAACCGCCGCGGTTTCGCCGAAGGTGCCGTGCGCGGCGCCGAGTGGCTGAAGGGCAAGCGCGGATTTTACGAGTTCCAGGAAGTCTTCTCAGAGCTGAAGGGTTAGGCCGACAATGGTCAAATTACGTGGATGCGGAACGGCGCTTGTCACCCCGTTCCTTGCCGATGGATCGATTGATGAACCCGCACTGCGCTCGCTGGTAACCTGGCAGATCGAGTCCGGCATTGACTTCCTGGTTCCCTGCGGAACCACCGGAGAAACGCCCACTCTCTCGCATGACGAGTGGCGCAAGGTCATTGAGACCACCATTGAAGTCGCCGCCGGACGCGTTCCCATCGTCGCCGGGGCTTCATCCAACTCCACCGCCGACGCCGTGCAGAAAGCCGCCGAGGTATCGCGCATCAAGGGCGTGGACGCCATCCTCACCGCCTCGCCTTATTACAACAAGCCCACGCAAGAGGGCCAGTTTCTGCACTTCAAGGCCATCGCCGAAGCCGTCGACAAGCCGCTCGTCATTTACAACGTCCCCGGCCGCACCGGCGTCAATCTTGAACCAGATACGCTGCTGCGTCTCTCCGCTCTGCCCAACGTTGCAGCCGTAAAAGAAGCCAGCGGCGTCATCGGCCAGATCGCTCGCATCTGTGGACTGCTTCCTGCGAACTTCACCGTGCTGAGTGGTGATGACGCGCTCACCCTTCCGGTGATTTCTGTCGGCGGAGTAGGCGTCATCTCCGTAGCCTCCAACGTCTTCCCCAAGGAAATGACGGCGCTCACCCGTGCCGCGCTGGAGAACGACTGGACCGCCGCGCGCAGTCTCTTCCACAAATACCACGCGTTGATTCAGGCTTTGTTCATTGAGAGCAATCCGCTTCCGGCCAAAGCCGTGCTAGCCATGATGGGACGCATCCAGGAGAACTACCGTCTTCCCCTCTGCCCCATGCAGCCCGCACTCCGCGCCAAACTCGAAGCCACCGCCCGCGCCTGTGGAGTCATCCAGTAACAACAGAAAGCCTCAGGGTGCCCCATCCTAACCGCGTAGTCCGGTTAGGGTGGGGTCGTTGACCTGCTCTTGTCGTTGACCTTGCTCTTGTTTCTTGCTTTTGGTTCTGCATTGGTTTCTGCTTTTGTTCTTGTTAAAGAAGGGTCATCCTGAGCGCAGCGAAGGCCCCCCGCTCCGCTCGAATCTCCCGCTCCGCCCCAGGCTTCTCAACCCGCGCACGATTTTCATCTACTCGCCGCGTTCACCCCAGTGCTTCTATGTCCACAGTCTCCAGCACTCCCCGGTCGCCTTCCTCCCTACGGTCAGCACCTTTTCCACGTCCCCGGCGAGCAGGCACTAACACACCTGCGCCCACCATTCCTGTCGCGCCAAACACCATGACCCTCATGGAGAGATTCTCCCTTTTCGGCTTTCCTAAGAACTTTCGTGCTACTTGAAAAGCAACTCTGGTCCTGCACTTCTGAATCAACACTAAGAGCAGAGTTCCTCGTTTCCCTGAAAGGTATAGGGATGAAGCCCATCTTTTACATCGGATGCCGTCTTAAAGTCTCTCTTCTCAAGGCTTTCAGTGATGCGGGACTTACTGTCACCCGCCTCTCCAACGAACAAGGACTTCAGGAACTCCAGCGTGGCAGCCCATGCTCCACCGTGCTGCTCGAATGGCGCTCCAAGCGCAACCAGATTGTTATCAAAGAAGCGTATGCCCGCCGCATCCCTGTGCTGGTCCTTACCTCCAGGTTGGCCGATGCCGTACTTGCCGCTGAGCCCTCCGCTGATGTCTATTTGGAGCGACCTTGCCCCGATCAGGAAGTGGTGAGCCTCGCCCTCGACCTGATCCATGCGCGTCCGCTCAAGCTCGCATTCGCCGCAGCCGCGGGCAGGACACAAGCCGTCGACTGGAAGTGAGCATGTCCACGCATCCCGCGCGCCATCAGAGGCGCGGGAATCGTTTTCTTCTTTACACATCTATTCTGCGTCTAATAATCAATGCGTTCAAAAGGAGAGTACCTCGTGTCCAAGAAACAAATCTTTAAGATTCTGTCTTTTGTCTTGCTGGCGCTCTGCTCCCTGGGCGTTTTCGCGCAAATGCCGAACCCTTACGGAGCCCCCATCAGCCTGGAAGCAGCAAAGAAACCGGCCGCAGCCGCCCTTGCCGAAGCCGCCAAAAACAAGTGGACCATGGCCGTCGCCATCGTCGACACCAACGGCAATCTGATCTATTACGAGAAGATGGACAACACTCAGATTGCCAGCGCCACCGTTGCCATTGAGAAGGCACGTTCCGCGGCCATCTACAAGCGCCCCACCAAGGCCTTTCAAGACGCGCTGGCCGCTGGCGGAACCGGGCTGCGCATCCTTCGCCTGCACGATGCAATTCCCGTTGAGGGCGGAGTCCCGCTCATCATTGACGGGAAGATTGTCGGCGCCATCGGCGTCTCAGGAGACTCCAGCGAGCACGACAACCAATGCGCCATGGCGGGCGCGGCAGTCGTCAAGTAGCTCGCGCTGAAGACTTGCGTGGCACCCATTCCGGATGCGCAGCGGAAGGACTCGCGCTACTGCCTTCGTCCTTCCCTGCGCTTTTGTTCTTCCAAATCGTGGATCAGTACCTCGTAGCCGTCGGCCATCGCTCGCACCGAATATTGCTGCTCCACCCATCCTCTGCAGTTCAATGCTCGGATGTCACCCAGCTTGCTGCATGCCCGCGCCATCTCGTCCACGCCGTTCACCAGGATGCCGGTTTCCGGGGTCACAACTTCCTTCAGCGCCCCTACAGGAAAGGCAATCACCGGAGTCCCACTCGCCATCGCCTCCAGGGCAACCAGCGAGGTTGTCTCCGCCACCTGCGAGGTCACCAGCAGCGCCCGCGCGTCACGCAGCAACCGGCCCTTCTCTTCGAACGAGGGCAGTTCCACCCAGCGCACCTGGTCGTGATCGATGCGCGGCTTCACTTCCCGTTCCCAGTACTCCTGGTGCCACTGGAACGGATACACCTGCCCCGCCACAATGATCGGTATGCCCGCCTTTTTCGCAGCTTCAATCGCCAGGTGCGGAGCCTTCTCCGGGCACACTCTCCCCAGCCAAAGCACAAAATCCGCGCGCCGCCTGCCTACGGTGAAGCGCCTCACGTCGATCCCGTTTCGCACCACCGGCATCATCCGAGGCAAGTCCTTGAACTCCGCTCTCTGGCTCTCACTCACGCAGTTGAAATACAGGTTCTTCGCTGGATTGTGAAACACCTCTGCGGCGTAAAGGCTGCGCGGCAGATGCAGAGTGGCCAGCACATGGGTGTCAACTTGCGCCGCGTGTCGGAAGAAGTAGCCGCTGTGGTCCAGCACTACGTCGAAGTTGCCGCCCCTGCATGCTGCCAGCACTCGCTCCGTGTGCTCACGTTCGCGCTCCGCCATTCCTTCGCGAATCTCCAGCGGGATCTCGCCCGTCGCGATCAGCTTGCCGCGCAGCTCTGATCCGGCACAGGCCGCCACTTCGGTCTCCCAGCCGCGCTCTACCAGCTCTCGCTCCAGCGACCACAGAATCTGCTCCGCTCCCCCCGCGCTGCGCTCGTTCACTGGCAGCAGCGGGTAGGCGACCATCAATATCCGGCTCAACGGCCCTCCACAAACTCCGAAAATTTCGCGCAAACCTGTTGCGCGCTCATCCACCACTGCCACTCTTCGTAGTTGGTGCGGCCAGCATGTGGAGCTCTGGAATAATCGTACTTGATCTGCGGACGCACAACCTCGCGCCGTGCGTCGAATATCTGCAAGAAATCTCCCTGCGAGGCGTATTGTGCGCACATCCGGCGCTTGCGTTCCAATTCAGCCTCGCTGATCGCAACCGCCGCTTCTTCCCCACTCTCCACCAGGAAGCGCTGCACCATTGGCGGTCCAACCTCGCCCGGTGCCGCAGCGCCGCGCGAATACACGGCAGTCTCCCACACCGGCACGCCGAGCCTCTTTCCCAACCGGGCTGACAACAAGCTGCAACTGTCATGATCCGGATGCCCGCCCTCATACGCCAGTGTGGCAATCGCCTCCGGCTTCGTCTTCTCAGCCATCGGCAAGAGCAGTGCCCACGCGACATCTAGGTTCAGGAACAATCGCTGATCCTCCAGCCGCGCGTCTTCATCGGCCAGCAGCACCGGCGCACCCACTCCCACCGCCTGCATCGCCTGCCGAGCCTCTTCCCGCCGCACTTCCCGGTAGGCTTCCCGAGACCCGAAGCGTCCCCAGAAATACTCATCCCGCGGACAGCCGTCCGTGGCAATCACCACCGTTGGTTCACGCATCTTCTGCAGCAGAGCTCCGTAGGCCACGCTCTCGTCATCGGCGTGCGCCACCAGCACCAGCACTCGCCCCGTCAGCTCCGTCTTCCAATCAGCCATAGCTTTTAAGATGCAGCTCTGCTCGGCCGCCGAGGTATGAATTGTAGGAAACACTACAGGTGCCCCATATCTGCCCTCTGTTGGCAGATGTGGGTTAGTCGAACTTGTATTTGCGGTTGCCCTTGCAGTTGCTCTTGCTCTTGCACTTGCACTTGTCTTTAACCTGTGAAACCTGTGCAACTTTGCAACTTTGAAACCTGTTTTCTTGAACTTTCACTCCGGCTCAGCTTCTTCTTTCCCCACCACTTTCTTCGCCGTCGGATCAGCCACCCGAGTGGGCTGTCCCACTTGCTGTGCCGCAATCGCCAGGAAGTATGCACGCCAGAACGGATTCTCGATCCCATTCAGCTGCGTTGCAATTGTCGAAGGCGCGGCGTATGCCGCCAATGACACCAACGCCCAAGACTGCGCGTCTGGAGAACTGCACTGCGCACACGCTCCTGCCTTGTACTTGGAGTTCACCACCTGCAGTCCCTGTACGATCACCTCGCGCAACGCCTCTGGCCCACGTCTTTCCCGCATCGCATTGGCCAGTTCGTGAAAGGCGATTTGCAGGTCCACGTCCACCTTCGGGACATCCACCTGCACCTTGACCGGTTCGGCACGCACCGCAAGCAGTTCAGGAGTCGTCTTGCGCGCCTCCTCGTATGCCTTAGGAGACGAGATGCGCACATCATTCAGCGCTTCCGCCACCAGCCGCTTCTGCTCAATCGTCAACGGCGCACCAGCGTTCTCCGTCAGCGTCCGAAGCTGTCCTACCACGGCCCTTCCGGCATCGTCAGCAGTCTCTTCGTAGATTGCTTCCATCGCAGCCGACTGCTGCAGCAGTGACGCAAAGTCGCTCACGCCATAAAGCCCTTCGCGTCCCTTCAGGAATATGGTCAACACCTGCCGGAAGAAATCCTCCGCCGCGTCTTCGTTGGGACGCAGCCTTGCCACCACCGTCGCGCTCGCGCTGTAAGGGAAGCTTCCCTGCTCGCTCCACCTCCGGCTGTGAGCCAGCAGAGTCTGCGCGGCAGCCGCTCCGTGATGCTGCACATATCCAGAAAACACCAGGCGCGCTGCCATGGTCCGCGCGTCAGCCCTGTCCGTTTGGGGCTCAGCCGGAAGCGAATCCAGCAGTTGGAGCGCCTCGTCCGCGTCATAGGTGGCCAGCCGTGCTGCCGCCGTGGCAACCACTTCATCCCGCGCGCGGCTCGCCTCCTGCCCCTCGCCTGGGAGCTGCTGCCCTAACCGGAAGAGTTCTTCGGCCCACTGCTTCTTATCGGCTGACATCACCTCGGGACGCATGGTGTACAGCAGCCGGGTCATCAGCGCCACGCGCTGCCTCGCCTCCAGCCCACGCCCCATCGCGTACGAGTCGCGCGCCATCTGTTGCGCCAGTTCCATCTGAGCCCGGCTCACCACCGGAGCAGAGTTCTTCGGCGTGGCAGCATGCTTCTTCTTCCGCGCCGCCCACATGGCGGGAGTGGCCGCCAGGGACAGAGCCATCAGCAGCAGCACTGCCGTAATCCACTTCCTGTTCAGTCGATTCCACATCACAAAATCTGCTCTCCCGCAGATGCTACAATCCCGCTCATGTCCAAGGCCCGTGCAAAGAAGATAAAGCTCCTGCTGCTCGATGTCGATGGTGTCATGACCGACGGTACCATTTTCCTGTTTCCCACCGCAGCACCCCAGTCCCTGCGCGCCGCAACCCACGGCAAGGCTGACTCCGGCGGCTACGCGATTTCCAGCGATGACATGGTCGAAGCCAAGGGCTTCAACGCCCATGATGGCACAGCGTTCTCACTCGCGCGCCTCGGCGGACTCAAGACCGGACTCATCACCAAGCGCATCTCTGAGACCGTGCGACTCCGCGCCCGCGATCTCAAGATTGAGCACGTCTACCAGGGTTCAGCCAACAAGTTGTTGGCCTTTCAAGACGTTCTGAAGAAGGAAAACCTCAAGCCCGAGCAGGCGGCCTTCGTCGGCGATGACATTATCGACCTGCCCGTCATGCGCGCCTGTGGACTGGCCTTTGCCGTGGCCAACGCCCGTGAAGACGTGAAGGACGAGGCCCACGTGATCACCGACCATCGCGGAGGCGAGGGCGCCGTTCGCGATGCCGTCGAATATATTCTCAAGGCACAGGGCTCACTCGCGCGCTGCATTGACGCCTACATCTCTGATCGCACCTCGATCGAAGAGAAGTTCCAGTAGCTCTCGCCAAAGACAAGTAATACGGGCGCCCCACCTTCGCCGCGCCCCTTGCGGCTAAGGTGGGAATCCCCAATCCTGCATCTATCCTGCTTTTTGAAATCCTCACAGAGCAAAAAAAATCCCACCGGCCTATTCAGCCGGTGGGTCACCGTTTCCCCTGAGAACGTATCCGTTTCAGGAGGCTCTGCATGACTTAGACACGCGCCACAGCAAAAAGTTGCCCTGCCTGAAACATTTTGCCCATTCTCTTGCCTGAGCTTTGCTCTTGCCTGTGCTCTTAACCTGACGCAACCTGGCCTTTCTAGAACTCCCCTTCCCATCGGGCCACTACCACCGTGGCCAGGCAGTTGCCGAGCACATTCACCCCGGTTCGTCCCATGTCCATCAACTGATCAATTCCCAGCAGGATGAACACTGGCTCCACTGGCAGGCCAAAGCTGCTCACCGTCCCCAGCAGAATGATCAGCGAGGCGCGAGACACTCCCGCCACTCCCTTGCTGGTCAGCATTAACGTCAACATCAGCAGCAATTGCTGACCTAGCGAGAGATGCACCCCCGCAGCCTGCGCCACAAAGATCGCCGCCAACGAAAGGTATAGCGTGCTTCCGTCCAGATTGAAGCTGTAGCCCGTAGGCATGACAAACGCAACCACCTGCCGGGGCACTCCCAGCTCTTCCATCTTCTCCATCGCCACCGGCAGCGCGGCTTCGCTGCTCGACGTGGCAAAGGCGATCGACACCGGCTCAGCCACCGCCTGCACAAACCTCCGCAGCGGAACCCGCGCCAGCAACGCAACCGGCAGCAGCACCCCCACCACAAACAGCGCCAGCGCCGCGTACAACGTCGCCAGCAACCGCGCTAGGTTGCCCAGCACTCCCAAGCCAGTGGACGCCACCGTGTACGCCAGTGCCGCACCAGCCCCCAGCGGCGCAAAGTACATCACGATCCTGGTGAACTTGAACATCACCTCGGCCAGCGACTCTACCAGCGCCAGCATCGGACGCCGCCGCTCTTCGCGCACCATGGCCAGCGCAATGCCGAAGAACACGGCAAAGACCACCACCTGCAGCACCTGTCCTTCGGCTACGCTCTTGGCAATGTTTTCAGGAAAGATATGAAGGATGGTTTCTACCAGCGTCAGCTTCTGAGTGGGCAGCGCATCGCCCATCGCCGCGCCGCCCAAATGAATTCCAACTCCCGCCTGCGAAAGATGAATCGCCACCAACCCAATCGCCAACGCAAACGTGGTGAGGACCTCGAAGTAAACGATGGCCTTCACGCCCATCCGCCCGACCTGCTTTAGGTCGGCATGGCTGGCAATACCGCTCACCAATGTGGCAAACAGCAGCGGCGCAATAATCGTCTTGATCAGCCGCAGAAACACCAGGCTCACAACTCGCAAGTTGAGCGCCACGGCCGGAGCGTCATATCCCAACTCCGCGCCCAGCACCATGCATGCAAATATCCAAGTAGTCAGCGAGCGACGCAGCGCGGCATATACCAGCAACGCCAACAGGGCCGCCCAGCGCAACACCAACCCCACAGACGCCAGTGAGACCGGCTCCATGGCCCCGAGGCCAAAGCCATCCACATGAGTAGCACGGCCCAGCGCCCAAACTATGGCCGCCACCCCGTACATCGCCATCGCCACCCAGAGCGCCTTCTGCCTCATTCGTGTCCCTGCCCACGCCGGTGCCCCATTTCTGCCCGCAGTTGGCCGAAGTGGGTCCGTTGACTTTGCTCCTGTTGTTGCTCTCGCTTTGCTCCTGCTCTTGCCCTTGCTCTTGCTCTTGCTCTTGACCTTGAAACTTTGAAACTTGTGTAACCTGCTATCGCAACAGGTCTTCCAACTCCACGCCCTTGTCCGTCTTCTCGTCGCGATACTTCACAATGACCGGAGTGTACACGCTCAGTCCCCACTCTGCGCCCTTGCCCTGCGTGATCTTTCTTGCTCCGGCCACCACCACCGCGCCCTCGGGAACCACCAGCGGTTCGGTTTTCGTGGCCCGATAAATCTCTCCGCGCACCGTGTCGAACAGTGGCGTTGAGCGCGTCAGAATCACGCCCGAGCCCAGCACCGCGCGGCGCAACACCTGCGTGCCTTCGTAGATGCCGCAGTTGCCGCCCACCAGCACGTCGTCTTCGATCACTACGGGCGTAGCGCCTACCGGTTCCAGCACTCCGCCTACCTGCGACGCCGCGCTCAGGTGCACGCGCTTGCCAATCTGCGCGCAGGAGCCAACCAGCGCGTGCGAATCCACCATTGTTCCTTCGTCCACGTACGCGCCCACGTTAATGTACATGGGCGGCATGCAGATCACTCCCGGAGCCAGGTACGCACCCTCGCGCACCGTGGATCCGCCGGGCACAATGCGCACTCCGTCGCTGCTCTTGAAGTGCCGCACCGGGTAGGTGTGCCGATCAACAAATGTGAATGTACCGCCGACATGTGTCTCCTCGGCCGCGCCGAGCCGGAAGCCCAGCAGAATGCCTTGCTTCACCCAGACGTTGGCCTGCCAGCGTCCGTCGCGCTTCTCTGCCGCGCGTATCTCGCCCTCGGAGAGCGCCTCGCGAAACGACCGGAAGGTCTCCAGCGCTCCGCACTCCTTCTTCGCCGCCATTCCAAGCGCGAATAACCGCTCAATCTCAGCTCGTAAGTTGCTCATGGTGAGAGCAGTATAAGCCAGCGAGCGGTCACGAGCGCGGAGAAAACCGCGGCATCGACATATGTCAATCTATGCTTTACGGAGGAAAGCGCGACCAAGCTCCAGCAGCGGTCCTCAGCGGCTAGAGCGAAGCAACAATTGACTTTCCGGTTAATCGTTGCCGCCCCCACGATAACCAACCAGGCAATCGTTCGCAGGCCGGCCCAAACGATTGACGAACTAGGCACGCCCAGCTCGTCAACGATTCACTCAAGAGGGCAATAATATACTTGACTGACCGTGGATTTTGTTTTATTCTGTGCTTGTCAGTTCGGAGCACGATATGAGCAATACACCGAAAAGCCTTCAAGACGCAATCCTTTACTTCGCAGACTTTGACAACTGCCGCCAGTTTATGACCGCTATGCGCTGGCTTGACGATGTTGTGCGCTGCCCGTATTGCGGCTCTGAGAAGGTCACTTACCTCGCCAAAGCACGCGTGTACAAATGCAATGAGAAGCACGCCAAAGCGAAGTTCTCACTCAAAGTTGGAACCGTGTTTGAGGATTCTCCGATTCCGCTTGAGAAGTGGCTTCCCGCCGTATGGATGCTCTGCAATGACAAGAACGGTGTTAGCTCCTACGAGATTGCCCGCGCTCTTGGCGTAACTCAGAAATCGGCATGGTTCATGCTCCACCGTATCCGCCTCGCAATGCAGAGCGGTTCGTTTATGAAGATGGGCGGACCCGGTAGCAAGGTCGAGATGGACGAAACCTTTATCGGCGGCAAGGTCAAGAATATGCACAAGTCCAGACGGCCAAAGCCGCTGGCGAATCGCACCACCAAACTTTCCGGCATCATCGGTAAGACCATTGTGGTTGGAATGCTGGAGCGCAACGGACGAGTGAACGCGCAAGTGGTCGAGAACCGCACTCAGAGCGTTATACACGCGCTGGTAAACAAGCACCTTGCCCCAGGTACTACTCTTGTGAGTGATGAGCATGGCGGATACGTTGGAACCAGCTTCGAGCATGAAGTAATCAACCATGCGAACGAATACGTGAACGGCATGATTCACACTAACGGGATAGAGAACTTCTGGTCACTGCTCAAGCGCGGATTGAACGGCACCTATGTTTCGGTCGAGCCGTTCCACCTGTTCCGCTACCTTGACGAACAGGCTTTCCGCTATAACAATCGCGCGACCAAAGATAATCCGCTTGAGGATTCAGATAGGTTTATGCTAGCTATGTCTCAGATCGTAGGCCGGAGATTGACCTACGCCGAACTCACTGGCAAGGTGGGAGAAACGGCTATCAATTAGCCCTTGGCGCGGGAAGCGCGGCCCGAAGCGGAAGTCATAGACGTTCGCTTCTGTTCTTTGAGTAACTTTTCGGCATCTAGCTTGGCTTTGATTTCCGAGTGCGGAACAGCCACTAAACGCCGCATGAAATCCGTAAAGCGGTCGAATTCACCCGGTTCATTCTTGGCGGTCTGGTTCGGGCGAGTCGGCATAGCGCTCCTAGAAATGGAGCGTAACGCCGATGTGTGCCCGAAGTCAAGCCGAGATCGAATCCCCGCTTGGGGGAGCTGCCATTATGACTTTCTTCCGTTCGTACTTTGACGAAAGCGGGAAATTCAAGGATCATCGGGTCATTTCCTTTTGTGGCGTTGTGGCCTCGCATGAGAGCTTGGACTGCTTCAATAAAGCATGGGATGGATTGCTTCGCAAAAACCAGCTAGAGTCCTTCCACACCAAACACGCGCTTCAATGCGGACGAAATTTCAGCCATGTAATCCGCAAGGAATCCGCGATAGATCGTTGCAACTCGCTAAAACCGTTTGTTGATTGCATCGTTGACAACCTGGAATTGGGGATTGTCGTAGCACTCGATGTTGCGGCATATTCAAAGTGGTCTCCGGGCGCGAAGAAGCGTGTATGGGGGAATGATGACCCAGCATATTTAGCATTCACTCAAGCTTCAGCGGCTCTCAAAAAACACGCCTGTCGAGATGAAGATCGTATAAGCATAATGTGCGATGACTGCGAAGAGACCGCACTCAACTTTTATCAAATCTATCGACGTTTTAAGAGAACCAGCCCGGAACTTCGGAAGAAATTTGTATCACTAAGCTTCGCCGATGATAAGTCATTTCCTGCGCTGCAGGCTGCCGATTTAATAGCCGCGCTCGTACGCCTAGAATCACTAAAGCGCTTCAACTACCACACGCACGACTACGGCCCATTGGTGTCTGACTTGATTTGTCAGAGACCGCATCAAAAACTGCACTGGATTGGGATCATTGGTGACAAACTGAAACTTGAGGAGATCGGAGGACGGCTAGAGGCCGCCCGCTCTTGAGCGTGTCAAGGGTTTCATGCAGCTTTTTTGTGAACTATAATTTCGACCATTATGACGCATATGTGGTGGACAGCGACGTGCAAGTCTTGCGGCAAGCGGGTAAGTCTGCGATATGCTGGGCAGATACCAGAAACCGGGACATTTACCCCCGGCGAGCCCTTCCTTGTTAACGACCCTTGTCCCCTGTGCGGTCACCTTGATCAGTATTCTGGAGCGGAGCTAATGCCATGTCCTGGCCCACCACCCTCCGAATACACGCCATTACATTAACTCCATCCCCGCCCGTTAGCTGGCAATAAAACTCTCCGCTTCGTATTTCGCTCACGTGGTCGCGCACAAAGTTTAGGATTACTTCATCTCCCGATGAAGCAGTCACCAACATCTTCCCATTTCCTAAGTCAGTCATGTATGTTATTGCCCTCAAGAGTAAATCGTTCGCCGCGACGCGGCGGCGTTGTATTCCGGTCGTGCCGACAGGATATCTGTCTCGCGGCGGCCTCCGGCAACGCCGTAGAGATTCGTCCATGAATGTAATGTCGCTGATGCTACGCATTCTTCTGCCGAGGAAAAGTTCTTCGGATGCAGGAATCATGCGGGGCTCACGGCTATTTGACTTAACCGCCTCCACTAAGTGAGAATGGACAAGTCGCAAGTGATTGCGATCCCAACCAGAGTGGGCCTGTGGCGCAGCTGGGAGCGCGCTTCCATGGCATGGAAGAGGTCGTCGGTTCGATCCCGACCAGGTCCACCAAATTTATCTTCTTACAAATCAAGAGATTAGCGGATTCCCAACCTGATCTTGCTGATCTCTAGAATCCCTTCCAACCCAAGTTCCAACCCAATCCACTCATCCTGCCGCTGATGTCATCTTGATCGCCGCAAGAAACTTCTCTTGCGCGGCCATCTGAGCGGAATTGACGCGGTGCGTATAGATGCTTGTTGTTGATGGCTTGGCATGACGAAGCATGCTCTGAATCACCGGAAGATTAATTTCATTGGCGGCCAGGAATGTCCCGAGGGAATGTCTCAGATTGTGCCGTCTGACATCGTAATTGTGCCGACGCCAACGCCCTTGGTTCACACGGATGGCGAAGATGGCAGCGCGGACCTGGATGGCGGTCATCTGCACGCGCCCCCCGATGGTTGACTTGGTTCGCAGAGCATTCCAGAGTGCAATGATTTGATTCATCGATTGCGTGTCATAGGTGCCGATGATGGATCCGCGCAGAAAAGGATGGGTGCTGAATGGATACGTGTACCGGACACGCTTCTCTTGCTGCCGAATGTCATGCGTCTCCGCAATCAGATCGAGCCCTGGCCATATAACCGACATTTGCGAGGCAGTTAGCCGAAAACATATTGCAGCTGGGTCTGTTCGCATGGGCCTCTTAATTGAAATGAGCGATGTGCTTTTTAAGCTAACATAACGATGCCACAATCCGGCTCGATCAAAGACCGTACACAACGTGGTTTGCTAATAAGAAAAGCGTGTCCGCTCTTCGGCTTCGAAACTTCTATGATTCTGACTTCAGAACCAAGCAGTCGAAATACCGGGCCTCAAGGCCGCCGCAGGATTGCTCATCATCCACTGGATCAATAGCGCCATCGCAGGAACTAACTTCCCACAACCCGACTTCGGGACCGCGTCGTACCGGTTCACGTTATCTGTTGGAGGAAAAGTAACTGCCGAGTAGGCGACCCACTGCCCACAATGCCTGCACGACTTTGCCTGCACATGTGTGAGCTTCGGGGGGCTGTGTCACTTCTTCCCTTGCCCTATCGTGGCGAGCCTTGCTCGTGCCAGTTCGTAGGGAGACCCTGCGAGATCAAGTTCATTCTTAGGGGGTGTCACGCGTTCATAATTTGCACGCGCAGCATCCACTTCGCCAGACTGCTCCGCTATTCTGCCAAAAGCGTACCAATAGGCATCATCGGGTTCATCCAGCGATGTGGCATCCATCGCCTGAATCAGAACCTCTCTTGCCTCCTTAATCTTTTCGAGTTCGATGTAGACGCACCCCAAGGTGTGCAGAAGGCTTGCATTCTTGTTACTCAACTGAGCCGCCTTCAACGCAGCTTCTAGGTCTTCGTTCGTGGTTTTCCCTTTGAAAAGTGAGTACCACGCGAAGCCATTCAGATCGCTAGCGCTTGCCTTACCCTCGTTTACTAATTGCCGATACACGGAGCGCGCACCTTCGAAGTCCCCGCTGTTGAGTGCGCCGAAGGCCATCCGCCGGAGCGTGAAGGGATCGTTTGGGATTCGCTTCAATCGCCCTTCGCAAAGCGCTTTCAACTCCGAAGTTCGATGCAGAGCGACGAGTGCGCGGGTCTGTAGCCCAAAAGCAGTATCGGATTCAGGAAACGACTTCACTAGACGTTCCTCAATCGCCAGGGCCTTGTCATTCAGTTCCAGCCGCTGGTAGCCATAGGCCAGTGCGAGATCAACCCAGGTGCTTTCCTGTTCGGTGAGCGAAGTGCCGCGCACGGAATTGAGAACTTCGATTGCGCGGGCAGCCGTGGCTGAGTCAAAGAATAGCAGCGCCGCAGCAGCCAGCTGAATATGTGTAGCATCGACCTCCCTGCCCTTCGTCCATACACGAGGAAATACCCCGCCTGCCAACGGATCATCGCCTCCAGCAATGTGCCAGTCCTCGCGCACCCAGTCGAGCAGCGTGCGGGCTCCCACAAGGTCGCCAGCCGCCACACGATCCAGGACATCCAACCCGACTCCTGCCAGATGTTTCTGATTGGCGAGCACCTTGTAGTGCCCACCTTCCCGCACGACGTAAAACTCCAGGTGATAGTCCGCCGATGGCCAGGCCTTTACCTTGTAACCCGTGTGATCGTTGCCTTGGACACTGGGCTGCGCCCGTGTGATCGACAGGTCGATGCCGACATCAGCGACCTCTCCCGTTCGCGCTTTACTGCTGTTGGTTTGGCGCTGGTCATCGGCGGCTTCCTCGCGACTCTCCGGGTTCCCCATTGCCCTCTTCCCGTTCGCGCTCAAGGTTGCATCAAGTTGCTCGAGCGTAAGGTCGCTGTTGGCGGTCACCACCAGATAACGAAGGGCGGCGCCGGCGGGATCGTCGGCGAAAGCCATTTCCTCGTGCTTTCGGGTCTTGCGCAGCAGCAACGCCTCTTCCTGAATCTCTGAGGCGTTTGAACCGGAGGCGCCGGCGTCCTTCAGATCGGCAGCGAGCGGATAATTGCGGAGGTTCTCCAGCATCTGGCCAGCCGTTGTAACCACCTCGCGGAATTGCTCCTCACCCGAGCTTCGCTTGCGCGCCTCAGCGATGCCGGCAGGGGTTCCGTTCAGCGATGCCTCACAAGCCACCAGAAGGCTGGGCGGCGGCGATGGCAGCGCCAAGGCCGCCTTACTGGCTCCGGCGCAGTCGCCGTCATAGAAGAGGGCGAAGGCTAAATTGTTGGCAATGCCAAACTCCGCTCGCTTCTCCGGGGTCAGTTTGCTGTACTCGGCAACGGCCGCCTTGAGCCTCGCACCCGGACCAGAGCGCAGGCCCCAGCGATTGTACTCAAGCAGGATTGCCAAATTTGCGATGATGGTTTTGTCCTCGGGGTCCAACTCGGCTGCCTTGCGAAACGCAGCTTCGGCTCCCGCATAGTCGCTTCCGGGCCTCAACTTTCGCCCAACGAGGTCGTGCTCGAGAATCATAGCCAGGGTTTGCCAGGCCAGGGCCGAATCCGGCTCCAGACGTACTGCGATCCGCGCCTCCTCCCGCGCCGTCTCTCCCAGTCCAGCCGCCAAAAGCGCGTTCGCCATGCGGAGATGGTTGATGGCTTCCTTGGGATGAGCGGAGGTCATTTCGCGGTACGAATGCAGCGCCTCACGCACCTTGCCCTGGTGAAGCAAAGCCTCGCCGGCAGGCTCGAAATAAACCATCAGCGGCTGGCCCTCTATCAGTTCGAGGATTCCTCCGCGCAAGGAGTCGGCCTCGGCAACGCTTAGGCGTCGCTTGACAGTATCGAAACGAAGAGTCGCCTGTACCGAGTTGTCGGTCGCTGCAGAGAACTCAGCGCTAAAGACGCATGGACCGAGATTCTTACGCGAGTTTGCCGGCAGGCTCTTAATGCGGAATCCTGCTGGTGGAGTGATCACATAGCGCCATTCTGTGACGAAGGCGACGGGCAGAAGATAATCAGCCGTTCGTTTCGCTTTAGGCTTTTCAGTGGTGCTCTTTTCCTCGGTGGCTTCGCGTTGACGCAGGCTGGCAGGCAGACGATTGAAGAGGCCGTCCAGACGGATCGCCGCTGCTGCATCGGTCAGATCGGTGAAGCCGCGGCGCGCCTTCTTGCTCTCCAGAATGAGTTCAAACTGCCGCGAGAAGTCCTTGGGATCGGATCGCTCAAAGCGGTCGAGTCCATTGGCTAGATACTGCGCTTTTACATAGTCGGTCAGGTTATCGCGAGTCTTTTTATTCTTGTCGTCGGCAAAATCGCGGCGATATTCGGATTCCAAACTGCCGCGTGCTTCGGTTCGTTCCACGATGCGCGCAGGGCCGTAGTCGGCCAAGTAGATCTCGCGGTGCTCCAATTGGAGATTTTCCGAAGGCGGCAGAAGCGGAGTACGGACAAGTTCGGTGGATCCGGGGCGCATGATGAGTGCCAGTCGATCCTGGTCGGAGACCGGCAATTCACCAAGGCGCGCTTGGCCGTCCGTGGCATCAATCCAAAGGTCGGCATCGCCGGGAACGTAGACGATCGCGTGATCGAAAAGCCCAAGTCCAGGCAGGTCGGAATCAGCGTTCATCCTGCCACCCACGCGCAGCAAGGCCAGATGTGCCTCTATGCCCGCTGAGCGCAACATTGCCGTCAGGAGAGTGGACTTGTCTTTGCAGTCGCCATAGCGCCTCGCAAGGGTCTCTGACGGTTTGTGGGGGATAATAGCTGCACTTCCAAACTCAACACCCGTATAGCGGATTTGCGTGTTTAGATAGGTGACGATCGAGCGTATCTTCTCTTCGCGCGTTGCGCCAGCTTTGACGAGCTTCCGAACCTCGGGTGCCACGTCAGAAGCCGCGATGCGGTCCTCCACCAGTGCTGAGTAGCTCTGCGCAACCTCGTGCCAGGAACTTCCGGTAGAGAATGCTATATACGGGAGCGACACCACGTCACTGGTCAAATTGTCCGGTGGCTCCTCCAGTGCCGGCACCGGTCCCTGTTCGAATACCACTCGAACTCGTCCATTGCTTTCCTCGCGCAGCGGGTGCACATCGGGAAGCAATTGCCGTGAGAATCGCATAGGCAAGCTAGAGGGTGCCTCTACAGCAAAGCTTGTGTGCTGCACGGGAACCGAGATGCGACCGAAGTAATTACGCGCGACATAACCGGCTGAAAATGCCGAGGTGGTCTCCTGCACATCGACTTCTTCCTCAATAACTGAGCCCACCTCCACTGCGGGAAGAGGCCCGCGCACGATTCGCGCATCGCTGAAAAGATCAGTTTCCTCGCCTTGAACCGGCTGGTCCGTGAGTGTTTTCTCGTCCAGTTCATGAACCGAGTAATCCGGCGCAATCACGCGAGCGCGAATCCTGGGGCGACTCTCGTGCCATGGCTCCCAACCGGCGCCTATTGTGCTCCATCCCTCCACGGCCTGCTGGGTGCACACCTTGTAAACGGCGTATTGCCGAAGGGTCCATCGACCTTCGTGGTCGAAGCTGTAGCTCTCTTCGTCATCGAGGACGGTCGAAAATACTCCTTCGGCAACGGGCACCTCCGAGGCTTGACGATAGAGTTCCTTAGCGTCCATGGAAAAAGGCTGGACGCTCCACGGATGAGCTGATTCATAGGCCAGCGCAAAGGAACACATCATGAAAATGCACACCGCGAGAGCGAAGGACGGCCGCCTAGGAGTCATAAACATGGAGCCCTCGAACCAGTTTTGAATATATGAACTCTAGCTGGTGCAAGGTTCTTCCGCAAGTTGGCTGAAAATCCGGCAGGCTGCAAGCCCGTCCCGGATGACGGGCTAAGCGTCAGTTACTACTCGCGTACTAACCAAACTGTTTCGGTGGCGCTGAGGCAGTCCTGGTCATCGCGACAGCGTCGGTTAACAAGAATCTGAATTTCGGCCAGCGGTCCTGATACCGGCATCTGGGAAGTCAGCGATCTTCGTTGTAGGGGTAATCCGGCACTGGTTGCCGTGAATTTCTTCTTCCTTGCATCGTCATCAACGTGCGCAGTTGGTGAAGTTGCAAAGACATACCTTTTACAAACTTCGCGGACATCCAGGGCCAGCAGCGATACCTTAGTGGTACTCACAATCATTCGCCAATGCCGAGCAATTCCTTCCCCCGGACGCGACACTTATATTCAGATTCGATTGCCGAGTTGCCAGCGATCTATGTGGGAACACCTAGCTTCCGAGAAGCCGGTTTCGGGAGATTCTGGCAATGGCTCCTGCCTGCCCTTTCAGGCTGTATAGCTAAAGACTTCGCAAATCCGCACTGCCCAAGCCAACCAATCTGAACTCATGACCAGCAGCAGCGTCCGCCATCGGTTGCAAGCAGCGCGCATCGTCGGCTTCCACCGAGCTAGTTCGTTTAGAGCGGCAGCATTTTGCCGGTCTTGAGGTAGCGCTCGTGGAAGCCGTGGGCTTCGGCGAGGATGTGGGGCGTGTGCATGCCGGTTCCGTTTTTCTGGGCGCGTTCAAAGTAGTCCTTGAGCAACGGCTTGAAGTCATCAGCC
>Ga0181528_10000240_pt1 | contig 48109 bp, 41 predicted proteins | sample PEATcosm2014_Bin_47_FD_119742 | JGI IMG/M metagenome (GOLD analysis project Ga0181528, IMG submission 119742) | Peatland microbial communities from MTU Mesocosm Facility, Houghton, MI, USA - PEATcosm2014_Bin10_10_metaG | ecosystem: Environmental > Terrestrial > Soil > Wetlands > Peat | place...
AAAGCAATGGCGAAAGAGAAATTTGACCGCAGCAAGCCGCACGTGAACGTTGGCACGATTGGGCACATTGACCACGGCAAGACGACGTTGACGGCGGCGATCACGAAGGTGTTGGCGAAGCACAACCCAAACATCAAGTTCCGTTCGTTCGATTCGATTGACAACGCTCCGGAAGAGCGCGAGCGCGGCATTACGATTGCGACGGCGCACGTGGAGTACGAGACGGCGAACCGTCACTACGCGCACGTGGATTGCCCGGGTCACGCCGACTACATCAAGAACATGATCACCGGCGCGGCGCAGATGGACGGCGCCATCCTGGTGGTTGCGGCGACCGACGGTCCGATGCCGCAGACCAAGGAGCACGTGCTGCTGGCTCGCCAGGTTGGCGTGCCCTACGTCGTGGTCTTCCTGAACAAGTGCGACGCCGTCGAAGATCCCGAACTGATTGACCTGGTGGAGATGGAAGTCCGCGAACTGCTGAGCAAGTACCAGTTCCCGGGCGACGATCTGCCGGTGATTCGCGGTTCGGCTCTGGGCGCGTTGAACGGCGAAGAGAAGTGGGAAAAGTCGGTTGACGAGCTGATGGAAGCGGTGGACAAGAACATTCCGCTGCCGGCGCGTGCGATCGATCAGCCGTTCCTGATGCCGATTGAAGACATCTTCTCGATCTCCGGACGCGGCACGGTTGTGACCGGACGTATCGAGCGCGGCCAGGTGAAGGTGGGCGAGGAAGTGGAGATTGTGGGCTTCCGCGACACGCGCAAGACGGTCGTGACGGGCATCGAAATGTTCAAAAAGCAGCTGGACGCCGGCATGGCGGGCGACAACGCCGGCCTGCTGCTGCGCGGCGTGGCGAAGGAAGATGCGGAGCGCGGCATGGTATTGGCCAAGCCGGGCTCGATTACGCCGCACACGAAGTTCAAGGGCGAAGTGTACGTGTTGTCGAAGGAAGAAGGCGGACGTCACACTCCGTTCTTCAACGGCTACCGTCCGCAGTTCTACTTCCGCACGACGGACGTGACGGGCGTTGCCAAGCTTCCGGAAGGCGTGGAGATGGTGATGCCTGGCGACAACGTGACGATGGAGATTGAGCTGATCACTCCGGTGGCCATGGAAAAGGGTCTGCGCTTCGCGATTCGCGAAGGCGGCCGCACGGTCGGCGCCGGCACCATCAGCGAGATTCTGTAACGGAGCGCCGCAGCCGGAGCGGCGGCATTTGCCGCGTACCCGGCTGCGAAGCTCTGGTGTTTCAAGCTGTACTTCAGCAGGCGATCATCGCCCGCTGATATCCGGGCTCAGACCCGGACAAGGCCCGGCGGCAGACGTTGCCGGACATACGAAAGGAAGCACCAATGCCTCGTGAAATTGTTCAGTTGCAATGCACCGAATGCAAGGATAAGAACTACTCGACGACCAAGAACCGCAAGACCACCACGGAACGTCTTGAGTTCAACAAGTTCTGCCGGAAGTGCCGCAAGCACACGGCCCATCGCGAAGTGAAGTAGGCCACGGCGGCCGATGCCGGGGACCGGAACAGCGGCTCCTGGACGGCAAGTTTTAGGGGCGTAGGCTCAACGGTAAACCGACGGTCTCCAAAACCGTTTTTGGGGGTTCGAATCCCTCCGCCCCTGCCACTCCTTCAACGATGGCATCAAGAGTTTAGAGAAGTGCTCCCATGACGCCCGGATGAGAGGCGCGGAGCGAAAGCAGGATTCAAATGGCTAAGACGGCAGAGAGCGCGCAGACGGGAATCATCGAGAACATCAAGCATGTTCCCGAACAGATCAGCGGGTTTTACGGCGACGTGCGCAACGAGATGCGCAAGGTAACCACGCCGACCCGCAAGGAAGTGCAGGCGACCACCATCGTCGTCATCATCACGGTCTTCATCTTCGGCGTGTATTTCGGCGTGGTGGACAAGATCGTGGGCGGATCGCTGAACTGGGTGTTCGACTACTTCGGCAAGCGTTAACAGAAAGATCCGCGTAGCCGTTTCATGCGGCGAGGCGCAAAAATTATGGACGATATTCTGAAGAGCGAAAACAGCGGGACCGAGGAGACGCCGGAAATCGGCGCGCCTGCGACGCCTGCCGAAGCCGGGATGGAAGAGCCCGCGGGCAATCCGCGGATGAAGTGGTACATCATCCACGCCTACTCGGGCTTTGAGCGCAAGGTGAAGGAATCGCTGGAGTCGCGCATTCGCGCCTTCGGCCTCGAAGCCCGCATGGGCCGCGTGCTGATTCCGACCGAAACGGTCACCGAGATCCGCAACAACAAAAAGTACACGCGCGAGAGCATGTTCTATCCCGGCTATGTGCTGATCGAGATGGACATGGACGACGAGGTCTGGCACATGGTCAAGGCCACGCCGCGCATCACCGGCTTTGTGGGCACCGGCCAGCAGCCGACGCCGCTCTCCGACGCCGAGGTCAAGCAGATTGTTTATCGCGTGGCCGACAGCAAGGAAAAGCCCAAGCTCAAGATCAAGTACGAAAAGAACGAGAACGTGCGCATCACCGAGGGTCCGTTTGCCACATTTACTGGCGTGGTGGACGAGGTCAACGAGGATCGCGAGACATTGAAAGTCATGGTGACCATCTTTGGCCGCTCGACTCCCGTGGAATTGGAGTTCGGCCAGGTGGAGAAGATTTTAAGCTAGCAGGACAAACCAGCAGCGCCGCCGCAGGGTAGCGCCGGGCCGAAAACACTCCTAGACCCGGGCGCGGTGAGCGCAGTAAAAGGAAAGGTAGAAATACAATGGCAAAGAAAGTCACAGGATCGGTCAAGCTGCAGATTGAAGCAGCCAAGGCGACTCCCGCACCTCCGGTTGGCCCGGCACTCGGCCAGGCGCAGGTCAACATCATGGAGTTCTGCAAGCAGTTCAACGCGCGCACGCAGAACAAGGAATTGGCGGGATTGATTGTTCCGGTGGTCATCACCGTGTACAGCGACCGCAGTTTCACCTTCGTCACCAAGACGCCGCCGGTGGCCGTGCTGCTGAAGAAGATTGCCGGAATAGCCAAGGGCTCGGGCGTGCCGAACAAGGACAAGGTCGGCAAGGTGACCGAAAAGCAGGTTCTGGAGATCGCCAAGCAGAAGATGCCCGACCTGAACGCCGCCAGCCTGGAAGCAGCCGTAAAGAGCGTCAAGGGTACGGCCCGCTCGATGGGCCTGGACGTGATCGCCTAAGCTGGACTTTCGGGCCATGGCTCGGATTTGGTACAGTAGTAGAGCAGCAAGTTTGTGGTACGCCTTCCGCGGACCCCTCCCGGGTCCCCGGTCGCATAGACCACGGCAGTCATCCCCACCGGAGTTTCGGCTCCGGCCCGGGGGACCCAAAGAACGCCGCATCTTTTACCAGATGCAGGCGGGAGGGTCGGCAAGATGACGGCGGTGGGAGACAGGAGAAACATGGCAAGCAAAGCTGGAAAGAATATTGAGAAGGCGCGCGCCCAAGTGGAAGCGCGTTCGTACACGCTCGGCGACGCCGTCGGGCTGTTGCAGAAGGTCAAGTTCGCCAAGTTCGACGAGACGGTGGACGTGACCCTGCGCCTGGGTGTTGATCCCAAGCACGCCGACCAGATGGTGCGCGGCACTGTGGTTCTGCCGCACGGCCTGGGCAAGAGCAAGAAGGTTCTGGTGCTGGCTACCGGTGAAAAACTGCGCGAGGCCGAAGCGGCCGGCGCCGACATATTCGGTGGCGAAGAGCTGGTTGAAAAGATTCAGAAGGAAAGCTGGACCGATTACGACGCGGTGATCGCCACGCCGGACATGATGCGTTCGGTCGGCCGTCTCGGCAAGGTGCTGGGCCCCCGCGGCCTGATGCCGAATCCGAAGACCGGCACGGTGACCCTTGATATCGCCAAGGCTGTAGCCGAAGTGAAGGCTGGCAAGGTGGAGTTCCGCACCGACAAGACGGCACTGGTGCATGTGCCGGTGGGCAAGATTTCGTTCACGGCCGACAAGCTGGTGGACAACGCCAAGACGGTGATCAGCGCGGTAATCAAGGCAAAGCCGGTGGCGGCCAAGGGCAAGTACATCAAGGCCTGCTTCATCAGCTCTTCCATGGGACCGGGAGTGGCGATTGACACGCTGGCTCTGGAAGCGGCCCTGAAGGCCTAGGAATTTTCGGCAGTGCGAGCGGCCGCGAGGCCGCCGGCGGGCACAATAACTCCCGCCCCAGACAAGATTCAAGAAGGAAACGGCAATGGCTGTTACGAAAGCAAAGAAGGTTTCGCAGGTAAAGGAGCTCGCCGCCGAGTTGAACGGCGTGACGAACGGCTTTGTGGCGCAGTACGGCAAGCTGACCGTGGCACAGGATGACGAGCTGCGCAAGAGCATCCGCGCCGCCGGCGCCAAGTACCGCGTGGTGAAGAACACCCTCGCCAAGCGCGCCACCGAAGGCACGGCATTTGAGGAAGTGGGCAAGGCACTGAAGGGCCGCACCTCGATTGCCTACACCAAGGGCGACATTGTTGCCCTGGCCAAGGCTCTGAACAAGTACGCCAAGGACAATCCCGAGCTGAGCTTCAAGGCCGGCGTCGTGGATGGCAAGGTCGTGGATCCCAAGCAGCTCGAGCTGCTGGCCAGCCTGCCGAGCAAGGAAGAGCTGTACAGCAAGCTGCTGTTCCTGCTCAACGCTCCGGCGACGCGGATGGTTACGGCGCTCAACGGCCTTGGCCGCAAGATGGCCGTGGTCGTGGACCAGGGCGTCAAGGAAAGCAAGTTCAAGGCGGGCGAAGAGGCTACGGCCTAATCGCGCACCTGACTCCGGAGGCCAACTGCGGCCGCCGGGGGAGTGAATGTCTGGCGCCGGAGGGGCTTGCCTCAAGGGTGCCACACCGCAGGGTTGCACGTTGTCAGCCGGGTGGTGCAGTACGGGTTGAGTTGTCCGTTGTGTGAAACAGGTCCCGTTCGCCGGCCTTGTCTGGGGTGGCGGCAGGAGAGTCTCCGGGAGACCGGAGGGCAGATTGAAGCAACGCAGGGATTGCGTGGTGGCCATCTGGAATCTTCTAGGATCAAGGTTTCCGGCAGGGATGACCAGGTCACAACGAACTATTTGATTTTCAATACTTTGGAGATAAGAAAATGGCGGATTTGGCTGCTTTGAAGGAACAGATTGTCGGGTTGACGCTGCTGGAAGCGGCTCAGCTGGTGAAGGAACTGGAAGAGACCCTGGGCGTGTCGGCTGCGGCCGCTGCTCCGGTGGCAGTTGCGGGTGCGGCTGCGGCCGCTCCGGTTGCCGAGGCGCAGACCGAGTTTACCGTCACTCTGACGGCTGCCGGCGCCAACAAGATCAATGTCATCAAGGCCGTACGTGAAGTCACGAGCCTTGGTCTGAAGGAAGCCAAGGACCTGGTTGACGGCGCCCCGAAGACCATCAAGGAAGGCGTGACGAAGGAAGAAGCCGAGACGATCAAGAAGAAGTTCGTCGACGCTGGCGCATCGGTCGAAGTTAAGTAATTCAGGCGGCCGCCGACTGGGGGCCGCTGGCAGGACGGAAGGGCCGGGGTGGGAGACCATCCCGGCGCTTTTTCCTGTGCGCAATTATTTTTCCTACTGATTCCTCCCGGGCTTGCCCGAGTGGCGTCCTTATGGTGTAAGATTAAAAGATGCCGGAATTTCTCCGGGCGGCATTGTGCGCCCTGAGCGATTCTGCAAGTGCCGGTGTGCGGGAGCAAGCGCGCCGGAGATGAAGATGCAGCCTGCAAAGCGGAGCGCAACTCCAACGCTGGAGAAAGCGCAGAATTTGCAAGGCGTAGGGCGTGGTTCCTGGCGGAGGGAGCTATGCCGACAAAAGACGAACGGTGGCGGTCAGCACGGCCCGGGGCTCCAGGGCGGTGCGGGCAAAAGAACAGGTTCTAGAGTACTGGCGCGAATCAAACCAAACATCTGTACCGGTGGAAACCACTGCGGGCCCATGCATGCAGGGCGAAGGTGGCGGACGCTGTGGAAGGCGTTGACGGGACGTTGTGTCTCTGCGACGCCACGTGTTGTGTGTGCGCCCATGAAATTTTTGGATGGCGTTTTAGCCGTGGCGGCAGCGTTTGCCGCAAAAGGCTACTCCGTCCTTCTTGGCACTGTTCGTCATTACCATCCGCAGTTTGGCCGGCGCCTGGCGCTGGTGCAATAGCAGATCCTTTCGCTGTCTGGTCCGCGGCCGGCCGGCGAAAACCTGTTTGAACGTGCGAGGCAGCCGTGTTCTGGTTCCGGCGGCCTGGCAGAGCGGTGGCAACACCGCCTATGAATCGCAACCGGCGTGCGCGGCGCCGGAACCTGCAAACGAGCAGGTGCGGCAATTCCCGAGGAGTGCAAATGGCAGAGAAGAAAATCGCCAATCGCAAGCGGCTCGACTTTTCAAAGATTCCTGCAACCATCAAGATTCCCAACCTGATCGAAGTGCAGAAGCGCAGCTATGAGCGTTTTCTGCAGATGGACAAGCTGCCCGCCGAGCGTGATGACGCCGGTTTGCAGGCGGTCTTCCAGTCGGTCTTTCCCATCAGCGACTTCCGCAATGTAAGCCAGTTGGAGTTTGTTGACTTCGCCATCGGCAACTGGGAGTGCAAGTGCGGCCACCTGAAGGGGCTGAACCACCTGCGCACCACCTGCCGCAATTGCGGACACACGGTGGTCACCGATCCGTTCCATCCCGGCGAAGTGCTTTGCACCAAGTGCGGCACCTACAACGCCAACACGCCGGACTTCTGCTCGAAGTGCGGCGACCCGGTTGGAATGCAGCTGAAGTACGACGTGCCGGAGTGCGAAGAGCGCGGCATGACCTACAGCGCACCGCTGAAGGTCACCATGCGCCTGACCATCTTCGACAAGGACGCCGAGACCGGCAACAAGACCATCCGCGACATCAAGGAGCAGGAAGTCTTCTTCGGCGACATTCCGCTGATGACCGAAAACGGCACGTTCATCATCAACGGCACCGAGCGCGTCATCGTCAGCCAGTTGCACCGCTCGCCCGGCGTCTTTTTTGAGACGGCGAACAACCGCACCTACTTCCTGGGCAAGATCATTCCCTACCGCGGCAGCTGGGTGGAGTTCGAGTACGACCAGAAGAACATCCTGTACGTTCGCATTGACCGCAAGCGCAAGTTCCTGGGCACCATCTTTTTGCGCGCGCTCGGTCTGCGCACGGACGAAGAAATTTTGCGCAACTTCTACACCGTGGACCGCGTCCAGTTGCGCGACAAGAAGCTGTACTGGACGGTGGAAGCCGACGAGAAGAAGTCCACCAACCTGCTGGGCATGAAGCTGTCGCACTCGGTGAAGACCAAGGGTGGCGAAGAGATTGGCCACAGCGGCCGCAAGGTGACCGCCTCGGTGCTGAAGGCTTTCCATGCCGCGCAGATTGGCGAAGTGGAAGTGGACCTGGCCGACCTGGAGGGCGCGCACGCCGCCGCCGACGTGGTGGACACCACGACCGGCGAAGTGCTGCTGGAAGCCAACAACGAGCTGACGGCCGACAAGCTGGCCAAGATGCTGGACGCCGGCATCACCGAAATTCACATGTTCTTCCCGGAGCGGGACGACGTGGGTACGGTGATCAGCGGCACGCTGCGCCGCGATTCGGTGAAGACTCCGCAGGAAGCGCTGATTGAGATCTACCGCAAGCTGCGCCCGGGCGACCCGCCAACGCTGGACACGGCGACGGCGCTCTTCCACGGAATGTTCTTCGACGCGCGCAAGTACGACTTCAGCGCCGTGGGCCGCATGAAGTTCAACATCAAGCTCTTCGACAACGAAGACGCGACTGACCGCAAGCTGCGGACGCTGGAGCCGGATGACTTCCACGCCACCATCCGCTACCTGCTGAAGCTGCGCAAGAACATCGGCTCGGTGGACGACATTGATCACCTGGGCAACCGCCGCGTACGCGCCGTGGGCGAACTGATGGAAAATCAGTTCCGCATCGGCCTGGTCCGCATGGAACGCGCCATCAAGGAAAAGATGAGCGTGTACCAGGAGATGAGCACGGCGATGCCGCACGACCTGGTGAACGCCAAGCCGGTGATGGCCGCCATCCGCGAATTCTTCGGCAGCTCGCAGTTGTCGCAGTTCATGGACCAGACGAATCCTCTATCGGAGATCACGCACAAGCGTCGTCTCTCCGCCCTGGGACCGGGTGGTTTGAGCCGCGAACGCGCCGGCTTCGAGGTGCGCGACGTGCACCCGACGCACTACGGCCGCATCTGCCCGATTGAGACGCCGGAAGGTCCGAACATCGGACTGATCAGCTCGCTGAGCTGCTACGCGCGCATCAACGACTACGGCTTCATCGAATCGCCCTACCGCAAGGTGCGCGAGGGCCGCGTGATTGATCACGTGTCGGTGCTGAACGCCGGCGACAGCGGCTACAAGGTGGGCGACCATCTTGAGCTGGACGAGCTGCTGCGGCTGAACGCCGAGCTGAAGGCCAAGAAAAAGAAGGTCATCGAGCACGAACCGTTCTCGTTCTACCTCTCCGCGTGGGAGGAGGACAAGTGGGTGATCGCGCAGGCGAACGCCGAGTTGGACGAACGCGGGAACATCGTGACCGAACTGGTGAACGCCCGCAAGGCCGGCAACTTCGTGTTGGTCAGCCGCGCCGAGGTGGACTACATCGACGTCAGCCCGAAGCAGTTGGTTTCCGTTGCCGCCTCGCTGGTGCCGTTCCTCGAGCACGATGACGCGAACCGCGCCCTGATGGGCGCCAACATGCAGCGCCAGTCGGTTCCCCTGCTGCGCGCGCAGGCGCCGATTGTGGGCACCGGCATGGAAGGCGTCACCGCCCGCGACTCGGGCGCCGTCATCCTGGCGCGCCGTTCGGGAATCATTGACTCGGTGGATAGCGAGCGCATCATCGTGCGCGTCGAGGGCGAGCATCATCCGATGCAGCTTTCGCGCGAGGTGGGCAGCGACATCTACCAGTTGACGAAGTTCAAGCGCAGCAACCAGAACACCTGCATCAATCAGCGGCCGATCGTCAAAAAGGGCGACCGTGTGCTGAAGGGCCAGGTGATTGCCGACGGTCCCTGCACGGACAACGGCGAGCTGGCCCTGGGACGCAACGTGCTGGTGGCCTTCATGCCCTGGCGCGGCTACAACTTCGAGGACGCCATCCTGGTAAGCGAAAAGATGGTGCGTGACGACTACTACACCAGCGTGCACATCGAGGAATTCGAAATCGAATCCCGCGACACCAAGCTGGGGCCCGAGGAAGTGACGCGCGACATCCCGAACGTCAGCGAAAACGCGCTGCGCGATCTGGACGAGAGCGGCATCATCCGCATTGGCGCCACGGTGAAGGCCGGAGACATTCTGGTGGGCAAGGTGACGCCGAAGGGCGAAACCCAGCTGACGCCGGAAGAGAAGCTGCTGCGCGCGATCTTCGGCGAAAAAGCCGGCGACGTGCGTGACGCCTCGCTGACCTGCCCTCCGGGCATCGAAGGCACGGTGGTGGACGTGAAGATCTTCTCCCGCAAGGGTCAGGAGAAGGACGAGCGCGCCAAGACCATTGAGACGATGCAGATTGCACGCCTCGAAAAGAACCTGTCGGACGAAATCCGCATTCTGACCGATGAGCGTTTGAAGCGCCTGGAAGGTCTGCTGGGCGGCAAGATTGTGCAGGCCGATCTGCACGACGAGCGCACCAACAAGCGCCTGCTGACCAAGGACACGGTGCTCGACCGCGAGACGATCGAACGCATCAGCACTCGCAACCTGAAGAAGATCAAGCTGGCCGACAAGGACCCGCGGGTCAACGAGCAGATTGACGAGATCGAAGAGATGACCTCGCGCCAAATTGATGTTCTGCGCAAGATCGTCCGCGAGAAGATTGAAAAGCTGCAGAAGGGCGACGAACTTCCTCCGGGCGTCATCAAGCTGGTGAAGGTATACGTGGCCATGAAGCGCAAGTTGAGCGTAGGCGACAAGATGGCAGGCCGCCACGGCAACAAGGGCGTCATCGCGCGCATCCTGCCGGAAGAGGATATGCCGTACCTCGAAGACGGAACGCCGATGGAGATTGTGCTGAACCCGCTCGGCGTGCCTTCCCGTATGAACGTCGGTCAGATACTGGAGACGCACTTGGGATGGGCCGGCGCGGAGATTGGCAAGAAGCTGACCGAGCTGCTGGCCGAGTATGGCAGCGGCGCGGACAAGGCTCGCCAGGCCATTCGCGAGCTGTTCACCGGGATGCCGTTCCTGCCGGATTTCGACGGCCTGGACGACGACAAGCTGATCAAGATCGCCAAGGACATGGAAGAGCGCTGCTACTTCGCTTCTCCGGTCTTTGACGGCTCGAAGGAGTTTGAGATCAAGGCGCTGCTGGAGCGCGCCGGACTGCCGACCTCGGGAAAGACCTTCCTGTATGACGGCATGACGGGCGACCGCTTCGAACAGCCGGTGACGGTGGGCTACATCTACATGTTGAAGCTCTCGCACCTGGTGGACGACAAGATCCACGCCCGCTCGATTGGACCGTACTCGCTGATCACCCAGCAGCCGCTGGGCGGCAAGGCGCAGTTCGGCGGTCAGCGTTTCGGTGAGATGGAAGTCTGGGCGCTGGAAGCTTACGGCGCGGCTTACATCCTGCAGGAACTGCTGACGGCGAAGTCCGATGACGTGTATGGCCGCACCAAGATTTACGAGGCCATCGTCAAGGGCGAAGCGGCGATCGAACCCGGCGTGCCGGAGTCGTTCAACGTGCTGATCCGCGAATTGCAGGCGCTGTGCCTGGATGTGGAACTAGTGAAGGTTAAGCCGAAGGCTCCGGTCGAACCGGTTCCAGCGGCCGCCGACTAAGCGGTCATGGCCCGGGTGGGTGGTCGTCAGCCCCCACCCCGGGCCCACGCGCTCAGAAGAATGTGAGCCCGCAGGTTGCGCTTCCGGCAGCCAGGCGGGCGGAAATTACGCATCCCCAGGGAGTTGGCTCTGACGGCCGACCAGCAGGGGGAGGCGACAACCGGAAGCCGAAGACGGCCGCGCAAGGCCGCAAGTCCCGGACGCTTGATTCAAAACGTCCGGGTGAGGAGGCAATTTGTACCGCTCGAGCCCATTCGATCTCGGAAACAACATTGCGGATTTCGACGCCATCAAGATTCAGCTCGCATCGCCGGAGAAGATCCGCAGCTGGTCGCACGGTGAGGTAACCAAGCCGGAGACGATCAACTACCGCACCTTCAAGCCGGAGCGCGACGGCCTGTTCTGCGCCCGCATCTTTGGCCCGGTCACGGACTGGGAGTGTTTGTGCGGCAAGTACAAGCGCATGAAGCACCGTGGCGTCATCTGCGACAAGTGCGGCGTGGAAGTAACGCTGAGCAAGGTTCGCCGCGAGCGCCTTGGCCACATTGAGCTGGCCTCGCCATGCTCGCACGTGTGGTTCTTCAAGGGTCTCCCCAGCCGCATCGGCCACATTCTGGACATCAGCCTGCGCGATCTGGAATCGGTTCTGTACTTTGAGGCCTATGTCGTGGTGGAAGCCGGCGAAGCGCCGGTGAAGGACCGCGAGATCATCAAGGACGAAACCAAGTTCCGCGAACTCGACCTGCAGTTCCGCGCCACGGGCTTCAAGGCCATGATGGGCGCGGAGGCGATCAAGGAGCTACTGAAGCGGGTGGACGTGGAGACCGCGTCGGTGGAACTGCGCGAGCACATGCGCACCGAGACCTCGCTCCAGAAGCGCCTGAAGTACGCCAAGCGCCTGAAGGTGGTTGAGGCTTTCCGCAAGAGCGGAAACAAGCCGCATTGGATGATCCTGGACGTGATCCCGGTCATTCCGCCTGAGCTTCGCCCGCTGGTTCCATTGGACGGCGGCCGCTTCGCGACCTCGGATTTGAATGACCTTTACCGCAGGGTCATCAACCGCAACAACCGCTTGAAGAAGCTGATGGACCTGCACGCCCCCGAAGTGATTGTGCGCAACGAAAAGCGCATGTTGCAGGAGGCGGTGGACGCGCTGTTCGATAACGGCCGTCGCGGCCGCGTGCTGCGCGGTGCCAACAACCGTCCGCTGAAGTCGCTCTCCGATACGTTGAAGGGCAAGCAGGGACGCTTCCGCCAGAACCTGCTGGGCAAGCGCGTGGACTACTCGGGCCGCTCGGTAATCGTCGTTGGACCGGACCTCAAGCTGCACCAGTGCGGCTTGCCGAAGAAGATGGCGCTCGAACTGTTCAAGCCGTTCATCTATCACCGCCTGGAACAGACCGGCCACTGCTCGACCATCAAGCAGGCCAAGGAGATGGTGGAGCAGCAGGAGCCGATCGTGTGGGACATCCTGGAAGAGGTCATCAAGGACCATCCGGTGATGTTGAACCGCGCGCCAACCCTTCACCGTCTGGGCATTCAGGCCTTTGAGCCGGTGCTGGTGGAAGGCAAGGCCATCAAGATTCACCCGCTGGTCTGCACGGCCTTCAACGCCGACTTTGACGGCGATCAGATGGCGGTGCACATTCCGCTGTCGCCGGAGGCGCAGGTGGAGGCTAGCGTCCTGATGCTGGCCTCGCACAACATTCTATCGCCGGCATCGGGTCATCCGATCACGGTTCCGACGCAGGACATGGTGCTCGGCATCTACTACCTGACCAAGGCCAAGGTGGACGCCAAGGGCGAGGGCCGTGCCTTCGCCAACATCGAGGAAGTGCTGATGGCGCGCGAGGCCGGCGAGGTTGAAACCCTGACCCCGATCCGTCTGCGTTACAGCGGCGAGGTCATTGACCTGACGACCGCGTACGACGATCAGGAGATCATCCACACCGAGCCGGTGAACTTGAACCGCCAGTTCATCAACACCACGGTGGGACGCTCCATCCTGAACGACCGCCTGCGCGTGGCCGCTCCGGAGATGCCGTACATCAACGGCCTGCTCAAGAAGAAGGGCATCAGCCAGCTGGTCAACTACTGCTACCTCCGCTTCGGGTTGGAGACGACGGTGCGCATGCTGGACGAGGTGAAGACCTTGGGCTTCCAGTCGGCAACGCGTTCGGGCCTCTCCATCGGAATTGACGACATGGTCATTCCTGATTCGAAGAAGGCCGTGGTGGATGACGCGCAGAACCAGGTGATCGCCGTGCAACGGCAATACCTGGACGGCGCCATCACGCAGGGCGAACGCTACAACAAAGTGGTCGAAATCTGGTCGGGCATCACCGAAAAGGTGGCCGATGAGATGTTCGGCAACATGCAGAAAAACGACAAGGCCGGCGTGATCAACCCGATTTACGTCATGGCCGACTCCGGCGCCCGCGGTTCGAAGCAACAGATTCGCCAGTTGAGCGGTATGCGCGGATTGATGGCCAAGCCTTCGGGCGAGATCATCGAGACGCCGATCACGGCGAACTTCCGTGAGGGCCTGACCGTGTTGCAGTACTTCATTTCAACGCACGGCGCCCGCAAGGGATTGGCCGATACGGCGCTGAAGACGGCCGACTCGGGCTACCTGACCCGCCGCCTGGTGGACGTCTCGCAGGATGTGATCATCAGCGAGTACGACTGCGGCACGGCGGACGGCATCTACGTGGGTTCCATTATTGAAGCCGGCGATGTGATTGAAGCGCTGCGCGACCGCATTGTGGGCCGCGTCTCGCTGGAGAAGATCAAGGACTACGAAGGCAACGTGATCGTCGAGATCAACCAGGAGATCACGGAAGACCTCGCGACCGGAATTCAGGCGGCGGGCATTGAGCGGGTCAAGATCCGCTCGGTGCTGACCTGCGAGTCCAAGCGCGGCGTCTGCGTCAAGTGCTACGGCCGCAACCTGGCCAGCGGACGACTGGTCGAGCTGGGCGAGGCCGTCGGCGTTATCGCGGCGCAGTCCATCGGCGAGCCGGGCACGCAGTTGACGATGCGTACCTTCCACGTCGGCGGCACGGCATCCAGGGTCAGCGAGCAGTCGCGCCAGGAAGCCAAGAACACCGGCACCGTGCGCTTCATCAACCTGCAGACCGTGCGCAGCAAGGATGGCGGCCTGGTGGTGATGAACCGCAACGGCTCCATTGTGGTGCTTGGCGACAAGGGCCGCGAAAAGGAACGCTACGCCGTGGTTTACGGCGCCCACCTCAAGGTGAGCGACGGCGACCAGGTGACACTGGGCAAGACCCTGCTCGAGTGGGATCCTTACACCTTCTCGATTATCACGGAAATCGGCGGCACGGTGGCCTTCAAGGACTTGATTGACGGCACCACGCTGCAGGAGGAAGTGGACGAGGTCACCGGCCTTTCCCGCCACGTTGTGATGGACAGCCCGGATGAAAAGCGCCAGCCGGCGCTGGTCATCAAGGGAGCCAAGGGCAATAAGCGTTACCTGATGCCCTCGCGTGCTCACCTGATGGTGCTCGATGGCGACGAGGTGTCGCCTGGCGACGTGCTGGCAAAGATCCCGCGCGAGACCACCAAGACGAAGGACATCACCGGCGGTCTGCCGCGTGTGGTCGAACTCTTCGAGGCCCGCAAGCCCCGCGAGACGGCCATCATCAGCGAGATTGACGGCGTGGTGAAGTTTGGCGAAGTGGCCAAGGGCCAGCGCAAGATCTACGTGGTGGGCGACGACGGAACCGAGAAGGAATACTCGGTGCCGCGCGGCATCCACATCAACATGCAGGAAGGCGAGCGCATCCGCGCCGGCGAGCAGTTGATGGACGGCCCGCTGAATCCGCATGACATTCTTGCCGTGCTGGGCGAAAAAGAACTGCAGGCTTACCTGGTGAACGAGATCCAGGAGGTCTACCGCCTGCAGGGCGTGGCCATCAGCGACAAGCACATCGAGGTGATCGTTCGCCAGATGCTGCGCTGGGTGAAGATCGAGGACGTTGGAGACACGAACTTCCTTCTGGAACAGCAGATTGATAAGTTCCGCTTCAGCGAGGAGAACGAGCGCGTGATCGCTCAGGGCGGCAAGCCGGCTACGGGCCGCGCCCTGCTGCTGGGCATCACCAAGGCTTCGCTCTCCACCGACAGCTTCATTTCGGCGGCCAGCTTCCAGGAGACGACCCGCGTGCTCACCGAGGCGGCCATCACCGGCAGCATCGACGGACTGCGCGGCCTGAAGGAGAACGTCATCGTCGGCCGCCTGATCCCGGCCGGAACCGGTATGGAGTACTACCGCAACATCCAACTGGCTCCGGAGCTGGAAGCTGCTGCCGAAAACGTCCAGGAAGAGATTCGCAAGGAACAGGAAGAGTTCGAACGCAACCTGGAACTGATGCGGACCGAGGGCGAAAACGAGGCGGAAGAGCTGAACGCCGAAGGCTAAACCCTGGCGCCTGCGGCCGGAGCGGCATAGGTTGCCGCCTACCTGGCGCAGCGTAAGCGATACAATCAACGGGCCGCATCCATCACAATGGGTGCGGCCCTCTTTCTTGGAGATTGGATGAACCACCCTGCCCATCCCACGCTGCCCGCCGGGCTCAGTCTGCGCGTGGCCACCACGGCGGACATTCCGGAGATGATCGCGGTGGTGAACCTCGCCTTCGAAGAGGAGGCGTTCTTCGTCAACCGTCCGCGCACCCATGTCGCGCAACTGGAAGAGCACTTCCAGAGCGGCAGCTTTCTGCTGGCCGAGGGCGATGGTAGACTGGCGGCCTCGGTGTACTACGAGCTGCGCGGGAGACTGGGTTACATCGGCATGCTGGCCGTCGCTCCGCCATGGCAGCGCCGCGGTCTGGGCCGGGCGATGATGCAGGCGGCCGAAGATGTTTTGCGGCGGGAAGGCTGCCGTGCGGCGGAGCTATCGGTGGTCAGCGTTCGCACCGGGCTGCCGGATATCTATCGCAAGCTGGGCTACCGCCAGACGGGTTTTACGGAGCCGCCCGAGGAACTGCGGCAGAAGTTGACGATGCCGGTCCGGCTGCTGCGCATGGAAAAGAACTTGTAGATGAATTGCCAGGGTTGCAAGGAGATCGGATGAATCCCTTTCTTCTGGTTGCTGCGCTGCTCGCGCTGCTGATTGCCGTGGGCCATTCGGTGGCCGGCGAAAAGCTGATCATTGGCCCCCTTCTGCGCAGCTGCGAGCTGCCACCCGTTCTGGGCAGCCGGGATTTTACTCGCCGTACTTTACGCGCCGGATGGCACCTGATGTCGGTATTTGCCTTTGGGATGGCGATCATCCTGGTGGAGCAGGCGCGGCCGGATGTCAGGCACAGCGTACACACGGTGCGCCACGTGGCGATGACCTTCTTCCTGTCGGGCGTCGTGCTGGCGGTGATGACGCGTGGCCGCCATTTTGCGGCGGTGTTGTTTCTTCTGGTGGCGGTTCTTTCCTGGATGGGAGGCGGTGGTCATTAGGGCTGGAACAGCATCTTCGGGCCACTCGATCAGCGTAGAGTTGAACAGGAGCCAGTCGGTATACTGACGGCTCATCGTTCGATATGAGGGATTGCGTTTGGAGACGGAAAGCTCATTGCAGGTACAGTGTTCTGACGGAAATAAGCAACTTCGCATGCAGAGGCTTCTAAAGCAATATCTAGTGCCGTTCCTGATGGGCGTAGCGCTGGTGTATGGGCTGATTGCAGGACTGCGCACCGTGGGTGACCCGGATATTGGGTGGCAGTTGGCGACGGGCCGGTGGATGGTTCAACACCGGAGCATCCCCTATACGGACGTATTTTCGTACACCGTTCACGGCGCCGAGTGGATATACCCTGTCCTTTCGCAGCTACTCTTTTATGGAATTTTCGTATTAGGCGGCTACACGCTGCTTTCATGGCTGGGTGCCGCAACGACCGTCGGAACGGTTGCAATGTTCGTGCGTCGAGGCCAGGCGCCTGCCATCATTCTCGCAATCCTGGCGCTGCCGATGGTCGCGGAGCGAACCACTCCGCGAGCGGAGATGTTCACCGAATTGTTGTTTGCCGCGTTTGTCAGCATCCTCTGGCATTACCATCGCTCGGGTCGCGGTCCCCTGTGGGTGCTCCCCGTCCTTATGTGCCTGTGGGTCAACTTGCACCTGGGCTTCATCGCAGGCATTGGGATGTGCGGAGCGTACATATTCCTGGAAGCCGGCGACCTCATTTTTAGCGATGACCGGACGGCGACGGTTAGACGTTTGCGAACGGCCGCGCCGTGGCTGGCGGCAACGCTGTTGGCCACATTGTTGAACCCCTGGGGTGCGCGGCTCTTTGTGGCAGTCTCTCGGCAGAATGAAATTAATCGGCTGCACAACCACTGGATCGGCTACTGGCTCTCGATGCGAGTTACACCCGCAGCTCTCGCGGACGTATTCGCCTGGCGTGAGCCTCAGAGTGCCGTCTTATGGTTGATGGCCGTGAGCATCATCGCAACCCTGCTCGCCCTTTGCATGAGGCGCATCGCCGAGGCTCTCCTGCTGGGTGGTTCACTCTACCTTGCTGTTCATACGATTCGGTTTCAGGGGCCGTTTGCCACCATCGCCGTCATTGTCGGCGGCTGCGTCATCTCCGAGGCAATCACCGAGCTTCCCTGGATGCGTCGGTTCTGGTCACGGGCGGCCATTCCGGCGACCATCGTGGCGCTGGTGGCCGTGGTTTCGTTTGTCGGCGTCAGGAGCTGGGACCTCGTCAGCAATCGGTACTACCTGCGAACAAGTCTAACCTCGTATTTCGGTACAGGGGAATCTCCCTGGTTTCCCGAGCAGGCTTCGGATTTTCTGCTTCGCGAACATCTTCCGCAGAATATTTTCAATGATTTCAATAGTGGCGGCTATCTTACGTGGGCACTATCGCCAACCTATGCCGATTACATTGATGGGCGTGCAGTTCCGTTTGGCTCGGAACTGTTCATGACATCGGGAAATCTGCTGGCTGCGCCGTTGGATTCCGAGATGTGGCGGCAAGAAGCGGGCCTAAGGAATATCAACACCATCATCGTCTCGATTGACCGGCAGACGGGCGCTGGAGCGCTGGCCGCACTGAAAACTTCCTGCGAGAGCCAGCAGTGGAAGCCCGTGCATATTGACGCCGAAGCGGCCGTGTTTCTGAGGGTACAAAGCGTGCCGATGGAACGGTTGAATCAATTGCAAGTTGATTGCAATTCCGTGCGTTTCAACAGGCCTCCAACAACGGCGGGAGCCAGGGGCCGGGCGGAACGGTTTGACTACTTTTTGAATGCTGCGGCCATTCTGCTCACGCTGGAGAGGTACGACGAGGCACTGGAGGCGACCGGGCACGCTGCTGAAATTTTCCAGGAAAACGCATTTCTCCATTACGCCCGCGGTGTTCTATTTTGGAATACGGGGCGCGCAAATGAAGCCGAGCAGGAACTACTCAGATCGGTCAGCCTGGGGTCAGAGGACGCCGCCACTTCGCTTGGCGTGATCTACGGTACACAGAGGCGATACGCGGATCAGGTCTCGATCCTGACACACGCGGCGGAGCGGTCGCTGACGCCGCCCCTTATCTATCTTCGATTGGGTTACGCACAAATTGCCATGGGAAGGCCGGACGAGGCGCTGGAGTCGTTTAGCAGTGCGGAGAAATGGAGTCCATTTGGCAAAACCGACCCCAACGCAGGCCAGTTCTGGCAGATGCTCGAAGAGGGAAGAGCGCAGGCCAGCCAGAGCCTGCGAGCAAAATAGGATGGCGGAAGGCGGAGAATCCGCCCGGGGTTGCCCGGGTCAATTACAATCACTATGGCCCAGCATGGGCCTGGAGAGCGTGGGCGAGCCCGAAGATTATGTTGAGCTTCCTCAAGCAACTGCGGACAGCCCTTGTAAGGCTGATGGAGCATGACCAGTTTGCCGTGGCCAAAGCCGCGGCCTACTCGGCCATTCTTACACTCTTTCCCGCGGTGCTGCTGGTCAGCTCCATTCTGACGGCCTCACACAGCACGATGGGCTTTGTGCGCGAGATCAGCTTCGCCATCGGCGGCATTATGCCGGAAGGCACGGCCCCCTCGGTTCTAACTTTCTTTCAAGGCCGCCAGCCGGCGCCGGTGCGCATGATTCTGACCACCTCTGTGATTACCCTCTGGACAGGCTCGGGCGCGATGATCAGCTGGATGGAAGGTTTCCGGCGGGCCTACCAGATGCCGCGGGTATGGGGGCTGACGCGCGAGCGGCTGATGAGCTTTCTTCTGGTGTTTCTGGCGGGCATTCCCATGGCCTTTGCCAGCTTCCTGCTGGCCTTTGGCAAACAGATTGAGCACTGGCTTGCCTTCCATGCCGTGCACGAGTTGGACCTGTACATCCTGGCCACATGGACTCTGGTGCGCTGGCTGATCGCCGTGGGTACGACGATTGTCGTGCTGGCCTTGATCTATCATCACGGGCTACCGCGGACGCAGCCCTGGCACGCCGTGCTGCCGGGTTCGGTGCTGGCCACCGGACTGTGGTTTGCTTCGACCACGATATTTGGCTGGTATGTGCGCCACTTTGCCGATTACAGCGTGCTGTACGGCTCGGTGGGAACCGCCCTGGCCCTGCTGGTTTGGCTGTACCTGGTGGCGTTTGTCATCCTGGTGGGAGCGGAGTTCAACGCCGTGCGCGCGCCGCGCTATCTGTTCGGCAGCTTTTCACCACTGGAGTCTGAGTCGGCGCCCGTTGCGGCGGAAGAGAAGAGCCTATGAGTGAGTCGCATTTTCCGCGCCGCGCCAAGATTGTCTGCACCCTTGGCCCCTCAAGCAATACCGAGGAGGATATCCGGCAACTGATGCTGCTGGGCATGGACGTGGCCCGGCTCAACTTCAGCCACGGCACCCACGCCGAGCACCTGGCGCGCATCAAAACCCTGCGCCGCGTCGCCGCCAGCCTGGGACGCTCGGTGGCCATCCTGCAGGACTTGCAGGGGCCGAAGATCCGCACCAGCCGGTTGAAGGATCACCTGCCGGTGGAGCTGAAATCCGGCGCCAAGCTGACCATCACCAATCACGACATTGAGGGCACGGCAGAGCGGCTGGGAACGACCTTCCGGACGCTGGCCCGCGAGGCCGCGCCGGGAACGCGCATCCTGCTGAGCGATGGACGGCTGTCGCTGAAGGTGCTGCGGGTCAAGGGCGACGACGTGCTCTGCGAGGTGGTAGATGGCGGCATGCTGGGCGAGCACCAGGGCATCAATTTGCCGGGAGCCGTGCTGAGTGTGCCTTCTTTGACCGCGAAGGACAAGAAGGACCTGAAATTTGGCTTGGAGGCCGGGGTAGATCTGGTGGCCATCAGCTTTGTGCGCTCGGCCAAGGATGTAAAGGCCGTGCAACGCATCATCGCCGCCGCGGGAAAAGACACGCCGGTCATTGCCAAGCTGGAAAAGCCGCAAGCGATTGAGAATCTGGATGAGATTCTGGAGGCCGCCGGTGGCGTCATGGTGGCCCGCGGAGACCTGGGCGTGGAGATGCCGCCCGAACAGGTGCCCATCATCCAGAAGCAGGTTATTCGCCGCGCCCAGCGCTGGCGCAAGCCGGTGATTACGGCCACGCAGATGCTGGATTCGATGATCCAAAACCCGCGGCCCACCCGCGCCGAGGCCAGCGACGTGGCCAACGCCATCTACGACGGGAGCGATGCGGTGATGCTGAGCGGAGAGACGGCCAGCGGGCAGCACCCGCGCGAGGCCGTCAGCATGATGGCCCGGATTGTGGCCGAGGCCGAGGCGGATATTCGACGCACCACGACCCCAATCCGCCGCGCGCCGCCCGCGGAGTTGACGATACCCGAGGCAATCTGCGAAAGTGTGGCACACGTAGCTGAAGAGCTAAAAATGTGCGGTATCGCCGTATTTACCGCCAGCGGCACCACGGCCGGGCTGATTTCGAAGTATCGCCCGCGGGTGGAAGTGTATGGTTTCAGCCATGTGCCGGCGGTGGTGAACCGTCTGAATCTGTGCTGGGGTGTGCGCCCGGTGCTGATTGAGCCGACCTGCACGGTGGACGAGATGGTGGTCGAGGCGGAGACGAACATCCGAAGCCTTGGCCAGGCCACGGCGGGTGACGTGGTGGCCATTGTGGCCGGGGTACGCATGATCACTCCCGGCGCGACGAACTTTATTCGTCTGCACCGCATCCGTCCGCTGGACGGCGAACGACAGCGACGAGCTGGCAAGAAAAATCATTCGTAAGGACTGTCCATGACGCAAGGTCCAATCCGTTCCATGGCTATCCTCAAGCCCCTCGAGGGCAAAGAGGAAGCGACGATCAACTTTCTGCGCGAGTTCTACACGATGATGAGCCGCAAGGAATACTCGCGCGACACGCTCTTCCGCGACCGCAAGCAGGCCGGTCTGCTGGTGCACATTCGCCTTTGGCTTTCGCCGGAGGCGCGCGATGCCGCGCAGCAGGATCCCGACGTGCACCGCTACTGGATCAATCTCGGCGAGGTGGCGGTGATTACCACCATCTACGAGGACCTGGACGAGGTCTTCCGCAACTACGAGAGTCCCCTTGGCGCCGCCCTGGAGGCGGACGGCAAAGCGTAGCGCTTTGCCGGAATTTTTTTTGAGAAATAGAAAGCGCCGGAGCGATCCGGCGCTTTTCTGTTGCAATGGTCTTGCGGAATCAGTTCACCCAGCGGTCGTCGTCCTTGTCCAGGCGCGGGCCGTGGTAGTTGCCCTTGTCGTCAAAGTACTCCCGGCGGTTGGTCTTGCGCATGTAGACCTCGAACTTGCGGGCGGCGCGGCGGCGCTTCCAGCGGTAGTAGGCATTGCGCACTCCGAAAAGACCCTCGCTGGCCGCCGTCTGCAGGCCGTAGCGCGGCAGGTAGCGCAGGTAAATCCAGGCGAAGAGGGCGCCGCCCAGGTGGGCGAATTCCGCTACTCCGTTGGCTCCGCTGAAGGCGTTGACGAAGCTGAGGAAGAGATAAAAGATCGCCAGGTAGCGGGCCTTGACCGGAACCAGTCCATAAACGTACAGGGCGCGGTTGCCATTCAGTACGGCAAAGGCCACCAGCAGGCCGTAGACGCCTCCAGAGGCTCCCAGGGTGGCCGTGCCCCAGATCTGGGCCATGACGCGGAAGAGGCCGATGGGCGCCTGGTGGTAGGCGAACATGCCCAGGGCGCCGATGGCGATGGTGGTGACCGCGGCTCCGGCGACGCACCAGAAGTAGAGCTCATAAAAGCGCCGCTTGCCGTAGTCCATCTCAAACTGCGAGCCGAACATCCAGATACCCAGCATGTTGAAGAGCAGGTGCGAGATGCCGTGGGGATCGTGCAGGAAGCTGTAAGTGATGAGCTGCCAGAACTCAAAGTGGAAGACCACTGCGACGGGGCGCAGAATCAGGTAGTAGTCGGCCCAGCGGTCCACCGCAGGCACGGTGAGGCGGGCAAAGAGCAGCACCACCCATACCGCCACGTTCACGATAATCAGGCGTTTTACGGCCTTGGTAAATGGCGGCAGACCAAAGGTTTGCAGGGCAGAAGGCATCCGTACTCTCCGCGTTAGCGTTCGGGCGCAGGCATCACCACCAGGCTGCGGTGGCCATCCTGATCATAGGCGCGCACGCCGTATATGACATTATCCTTCGAATCGGGCACGGTGAGTTGCAATTGCGTGCCGGCCGGGATGATCTTTTCCCAGCCCGGGGCGGTGGTGTCCCGCAGGAGGAGCTCGTAACCGGCGGCGCGGCCATCGGGCGAGGGCTTCCAGTGCAGGGTGCTGGAGTTAACCAGATCGCGGGTGACCAGCTTGACCTCGGCGGGCGCTGCCGGAGCCGAGGCCAGCAGCGCGGCCGCAGCCACGTTCAGCCGCGTCACGCCGGCCAGGTAGTCATAGTTCACAAATTTGACGAGGTCGCCGTATTCGACGCCATTTTCCACCCGCGGAAGCTGATGCTGGTGATCGTAATTCTCGGCGTAATCGGTGATGCGCACGGCCGCAAAGCCCAGTTCGTTGAAGCTGGTGTGGTCCCCGCCACGCAGGAAGCGATCCTGGCGGAAGACCAATTTAGGCTGCACGCTGGAGGCGGGCAGGTAGGCCGGGACCTCGGTGGCGATGTAGCGCGCTATCTGGCGTGAGGGGCTGTCGAGCTCGGCGCCGAGCAGACGCAGGCGGCGGAGGGTGGTGCGGTCTCCGTCATCGGCGGTGAGAGTGGCGGGAATGCCTTCGCTGAAGACGCGGACAAGGTTGTGCTGGTCGCGCGTATTGTCCCCGCCAACGATGTCGTTGCTGAGCACGGCCTCCAACTGCCACCCTTCGGCCCGCGCGAGCTTGGCGAAGGCTTTACTGCCGAACAAGCCCTGCTCCTCGCCGGGGAAGAGCGCATAGATGATGGTAACGGGGAAGCGCTCGCGGCTGAGGACGCGCGCCGCCTCGAGGACCAGGCTCGTGCCGCTGCCATCGTCGTTGGCGCCGGGCGCGGGAGCCTCGGCATCGTTCATGCGCGCCATGGCGATGGTGTCATAGTGGGCGCAGAGGAGGATGACGCGCTTGGCCGCCTCGGGATCCGTCCCCTTCTGGACGGCGTAGATGGTCGTCAGTTCGGCGGGCTGCGGCAGGCGTGCGGCAGGGCCCTCGACGGTGCTATGCTGCTTCACCTCCAGGCAGCCCTGGCATTGCTGGCTGGTGCGGTTGAGCTCGGAGGCAATCCACTGGCGGGCCTGGAGGATGCCGGCGTGCTTTTCCGCGGGCAGGGTGGTTCCCAAAGTATGCCGGGTTCCGAAATTGACCAGCGCCATGTCGGTGGATTGCAGGCGAGCGGCATCTACGGCGGCAACCGCGCGCTGAATGCGGGCATCGGGAGCCGAAGTGGACGTTTGAGCGGCGCAGGCAACGGCCATGGCGGCCAGCAGGCAGAGTGCGCAGGCGGTTCTCAGGTTCTTTACGGTCATGGTTCGGCCTCCCGGTGGAAATTCGGTGTGCAACTCTACTTGACGCTGCCCGCCGGAGAATCTAAATATAAATGCCAGTCACCTTGCCGACGCAAGTCCGGCGAGGCGCGAATCTGCAATGGAGGAAGTACATGGTTTTGTGCCCGGAATGCGAAAACGATCTCGACGTGGAAGAGGACGACCTGGACGAAGGAGAGGTCGTGACCTGCGCTGAGTGCGGGACGGACTTCGAAGTGGTAAGCGTGGATCCGGTCGAATTGGCCAAAGTGGCGGAAGAAGACGAGGAAGAAGAGGCCGACCGGCAGAGCGAAGCGGATGAAGAGTAATAGGTCCTGGAGCCAGCCAGGTCCCGTGTGGTCTGCATCTCCACGGATGGCCCTGCTGCAGACACTACGGACGTTGCTGCCGCTGGTGGCGCTGCTGCTATGCGCCGGCACCGGTGGGCCGGCCATGGCCGCGGCAAGGCCGCAGCCGGGCAACTATGCGCTCATCTTCGGCACCGTCTGGGGAGCCGATAATCATCCCGTCTACGGAGTGCACGTTAAACTTCGCCGCGCCGATGAAAAGAAATTCCGCTGGGATGCCACCAGCGACCATCGCGGCGAGTTTGGCATCCGCGTGCCGGCCGCCAAGGGCGACTACATCCTGGTGCCCGACGTGAAACTCCCCAACCACCGTCCGGCGCCTGAGCAGGCCATCCACGTGGACTTTGACGAACGCGTGGACATCGGCGTTCACCTGGAGCCGTAATCGAAGGCCGCGCAGAGGGGTAAGCCGAAAAAAAGCCCAAGGCGTAGAATGAAGGCGGGCGCAACCCGCCCAGGAGCCGTGTCCCGTGCGCCGTTTTCTGCTGATGACTCTAATCCTTGTGCTGCTGGCCCCCTTGGCCACGGCGCAGATGTTTGGCGGGCGCAAGGATGAGAGCGCCGCGCCGCGCACCCTGACCGGCCGCGTGCTGGACAAAGCCGAGAAGCCGGTCTCCGGGGCCATTGTGTCCCTCAAGAATATGCGCACGCTCGCCGTGGTCAGCTTCATCAGCGAGGAGGACGGCGGCTACCGCTTCCAAAACCTTTCGCCCAGCGTGGACTACGAAGTGAAGGCCGAGAGCCAGGGCAGGCATTCGGTGCCCAAGACGCTCAGCAGCTTTGACACCCACAAGCAGGCGCACATCACGCTGAAGCTGGATAAAGAAGCCCCGCCAAAGAACTGAGCTACACGATTTTCGCAAGCAGCAGAAAGGCCGCCCATGTCGGGCGGCCTTTCCTTTATGACTTTTTCTGGCAGAGCGCTTAGTCGTTCGAGCGCTTCCAGTCCAGCAGTTCGCCAATCGTCGAGGTGCCAGCAGGCGAAGACTGCGGATGCTTGTAGGACTCCACTTCGTGGCGAGTTGCTTCTTCGCCCACGGCGCGGATGCTCAAGCCGACCTTCTTCTCTTCCTGGTTCATCTTGATGATCTTGAACTCGAACTCCTGTCCGGGCTCCAGAGTGATGGGCTGGCTGTTGGCGTCCACCGCTTCGGAGTTGTGGCAGAGGCCTTCAACACCGTCAGCAAGCTCGACGAAGGCGCCGAAGCTGGCCAGGCGAAGAACCTTGCCCTTCAGCACGTCGTTGACGCGATGCTGGGTAAAGAAGCTCTCCCAAACGTCGGGCTCCAACTGCTTGACGCCCAAGGACAGGCGGCGGTTGTCCGGCTCAATGGCCAGGACGATCGCCTTGACCTTGTCACCCTTCTTCAGAACTTCGCTCGGATGCTTGACGCGCTTGGTCCAGCTCAGGTTGCTGACGTGCACCAGTCCGTCAATGCCGTCCTCAATCTCGATGAATGCGCCGAAGTCGGTCAGGTTGCGGACCTTGCCCTCAACGGTCGAGCCGACGGGGAACTTCTCGTGCAGGCTCTCCCAGGGGTTCGATTCCAACTGCTTGAGGCCCAGCGAAATGCGGCGCTCGGTGGGGTTCACGTTGAGCACGACGGCCTCAACCTGATCGCCCACGTTGACCAGCTTCGACGGGTGCTTCATGCGCTTGGACCAGGTCATCTCGCTGACGTGAACCAGGCCTTCGATGCCCTGTTCGAGCTCGATGAACGCACCGTAATCGGTCACGCTGATGACGCGTCCATGGACGCGCGCGCCGATCGGGTAACGCTCGCTGGCGTCAAGCCAGGGGTCGGGCGTCAACTGCTTGAAGCCGAGTGAAACGCGCTGCTTGTCCTTGTCGAACTTCAGCACCTTCACCTGAATCTGGTCGCCGACGTTGACCAGGTCGCGCGGATGCGTCAGGCGGCCCCAGCTCATGTCGGTGATGTGCAACAGTCCGTCGATACCGCCCAGGTCCACAAAGGCACCGTAGTCGGTCAGGTTCTTCACCGTGCCGGTCATCACCGTGCCCTCTTCCATCTGGCCCATGGTGACGTCACGCTTGGCGGTGACTTCCTCGTCGAGGATCTGCTTGCGGCTGACAACGATGTTGCCGCGCTTCTTGTTGACCTTGATGATGCGGACTTCCAGCTCCTGGCCCTTCAGAACGTCCAGGTTGCGGACCGGGCGAACATCCACCTGGGATCCGGGCAGGAAGGCGCGAGCGCCGAGGATTTCCACCGTCAGACCGCCCTTGATGCGGTCAATGACGCGGGCTTGTACGGAAGTCTTGTCGTTATGGGCCTTCTCGATCTCGTCCCAGGCGTGCATCCGCTGCGCCTTCTGGTAAGAGAGGTTTACGTACCCCTCCTCGGTATGACCCTTTTCGACCAGCACGTCAATGCTGTCGCCGGGCTGAAAGCGGATGTTGCCTTCATGGTCCTTGACCTCGTCGAGAGCGACGACGCCCTCTGACTTGAGGCCAATATCAACCACGAGATAAGTATTGTTGGTGCTAACCACCGTGCCCTTGAGGACGCGGTCTTCGTTAGCGGCGAGTTCGGCCTGCTCCTGCTCGAACGACTCGAGTGCTGTTGCGAAATCTTCCGTCATAGTTTCGTTTTGTGGGTGGCCGCTTCGGCCCTCGGCAGGCCTGGCGAGCATTGGATTTGGAATAGGGCTGTGGTGCGCGGCTGGCTGGTTGTCCGTTGGCAAACTGGCGTCCTGTGGCTTCTCAATCGTGGAGTCGTCGCGGGTATCGTCAAAAGCCATGAAATTCACATCAGCCCCACGGCGTGCGCACACACCGCCAGAGCTTATGAAAATAGTCGGACTGCTGGCATTCTTGATTAGGAATGGAACCTGCTTGCACAGGCTGACACTGCTGACCAGCGGCCGGATCTCCCAGATTGCTGCCCGAAACAGGGAGACTGCTTCAAATATAGCAACCGGCCGGAAGGGAAGTCAACCCGTCTGACAGCCGCAGGCGCTCTCCGCAGGTATCGGATTTGACTGATTTTCAAAGGGTTGCGCGATTGCCCCAGCCTCGGGGCATTTTGCAGATGGCAGGCCGCCCGCCTTCTGGTACCCTCCCCCTTATGGACCACATTTTCACCCCCTGGCGCTACGCCTACATCACCACGGCGGACCACACACCGGGCTGCATCTTCTGCGACCGTGCCCCCTCGGCGAAGGCCAACCTCGATCAGGACGAGCGCAACATGGTGCTCCACCGCGGAAGGCACTGCTTCATCATCGTCAACGCCTACCCCTATACCAGCGGCCACGTCATGGTCGTCCCCTACGCCCACCTGGACCGGCTGGACCTGTTGCCGGCCGAGGCCGCCGCGGAGATGATCGCGCTGGCGCAGCGCGTGGAAAGCGTTATGCGCGAGCTCTACCGCCCGGATGGCATCAATCTGGGAATGAACATCGGCAAGGCCGCCGGCGCCGGAGTGGCCGGGCACATCCACATGCACGTGCTGCCGCGCTGGGTGGCCGACGCCAACTTCATGAGCGTCATTGGCGAGACCCGCGTGCTGCCGGAGGCCCTGGAGGTCACGGCCCAGCGCATCCGCCAGGCGCTAAGAGCGCAGGAAAAGTAATTGGGAATAAGCGCCGGGCTAAAGCGGTTCAGGGACGTAGGTGATCTTTGGCGGTTTGGGACGGCGCGGAATCCGGCGGCAGGATTTGTAGCCTCCCGGTGAGACCTCGCCCAGGCGAAGTTCGGTGCGCGTGAGCAGTTCTTCGAGGGTCTCCGCAGAGTATTCTTCCGCCGCCTGCAGCACGATGCGCGCGGCCGTGTCGGCGTCTTCCAAGGAGTTGTGATGCTGGAAGACGATGCCGAATTCCTGGGCCAGCACGCCCAAAGAATGTCCACGCATCTGCGGCCAACAGCGCCGCGCCAGTGCCACCGAGCAGAGAAATGGCGCGCGTTCGGCCTCCAGATGGTAATGCGCCCAGGTGGCGCGCAGCACTCCCATGTCGAAGGCCGCGTTGTGGGCTACCAGGGGGCGGCCGCCAATCATGCGCTCAATCTGCGGCCAGAGCGCGTCGAACTCGGGTTCATGTGCAACGCGCTCCGGCGTGATGCCGTGCACCTGGATGTTGATGGGGCTGAAGCGCAACGACGGCGGGCGGATCAGCCACTCGCGCCGCTCTGTAATCGCGCCCGATTCCACGATGGCCACGCCGAGCGAGCAGGCACTGGCCGCGGCTCCGCTGGCGGTCTCAAAATCAATGGCGGCAAATCGCACTGCTTATCCTTCCAGCAACTTCAGCCTTCCAGCAGCTTCAGTCTTCTAGCATCTTCAGCAGCGCGGCCTCGTCGAGCACGGCCACGCCGAGCTGTTGCGCCTTTTCGAGCTTACTGCCCGCCTCTTCTCCGGCGACAACGTAGCTTGTCTTTTTGCTGACGGCGCTGCTGACCTTGCCGCCGGCATCTTCGATGCGGCGCTTGGCTTCGTCGCGGGAGTAGGTAGGCAGGGTTCCGGTGAGCACGAAGGTGAGCCCGGTGAGCTTGGTGCCGCGGACTTTTTTCTCGCCCACAAAATTCAAATTGGCCGCGCGCAGGCGTGTGATGAGCTTCTGATTCTTCTCCTCGGCGAAGAATTGAAGGATGCTTTGCGCGATGCGCGGGCCGACCTCTTCAACCTCCAGCAGTTGGTCTTCGCTGGCGGCCATCAGTGCATCGAGCGAGCCGAAGTGTGCGGAGAGAAACTCCGCCGTGCGCTCGCCCACCATGCGGATGCCGAGGCCGAAAATAAGCCTTTCGAGCGGCAGTTTCTTTGAGCCCGCGATCTCGCCGAGCAGGTTCTCCACGCTCTTTTTGCCCATGCGGTCGAGCGCCAACAACTGCTCCTCGCCGAGGTCGTACAGGTCAGCGATGTTGGTCACCAATTCGCGCGAGAGGAGTTGATCCACCAGAGCCTCACCGAGGCCTTCAATGTTCATCACTTTGCGCGAGGCGAAGTGCAGAAGGCTTTCGCGCAGCCGCGCCGGGCAGTTGACGTTGACGCAGAAGCTGTTGACCTCGCCCTCGGCACGCACCACGTGGCCGCCGCATTCGGGGCACTGCGTGGGCATGGCGAACGCACGCGCATCGTCGAAACTCTGATAAACACTCGTTACCTTGGGGATAACATCACCACCACGCTCTACCTGCACTCTGTCATTGATATGTACCTTGAGCCGGTCGATTTCATCCTCATTGTGCAATGTCGCGCGGCTGACCATGGTGCCGCCGATTGCGACTGGCGTGAGCACGGCGACGGGCGTCAGCTTGCCGGTGCGGCCCACCTGGATCACGATGTCTTCAATCGTTGTGACAGCGGCACGGGCGGCAAATTTGTAAGCAATCGCCCAGCGCGGAGCCTTGTATGTAGAACCTAATTTGTTTTTATGCCACAGCTCCGTCGAATTGACCTTCACCACTATGCCGTCAATCTCGTATTTGAGCGTGTCGCGCTCCTTTTCGGATGCCTCAATAAATCCCCAAAGGTCCAGAAAATTCAGTGCACGTTTGCGATGATCGTTGACCTTGAAGCCTGCGGAACTCATCGCCTCCAGAGCCTCCCACTGCGTGGCCTTTATCGGCTCGCCCTGTTGCAGTAGGAAGTAGCTGTAGAAATCGAGGCGGCGTGCGGCGGTGACGTTGGGCTCGAGCACGCGAACCGCGCCGGCGGCGGAGTTGCGAGGGTTGGCGAATGGAGCCAGGCCCTGTTCCTCGCGCTGCTCGTTGATGGCCTGGAAGCTGCGCGTCGGCATCAGCACCTCGCCACGAACCTCGAAGGGCGCAGTCAGCCCAGCCTTTTTCAACTGTGCATGGCTGACGGTGAGCGGAATGCTTTTGATGGTGCGCAGGTTGGATGTAACGTCCTCGCCTGTGTTGCCGTCGCCGCGCGTGATGCCGCGGACGAACCTCGCGCCACCCTCGTCCGTGGGTTCGTAGTGCAGCGCCATGCTTAGGCCGTCGAGCTTAAATTCACATTCAAACTCGACCTCTGTTTCTCCCCTCAACTCTTTTACTAATTCCGTCGTTCGATCCACCCAGGCCCGCAGATTGCTCTTGTCGTAGACATTATCGAGCGAGAGCATGGGAGCCGAGTGCGCCACCTTGACGAAGCCCTCGCGCGCCGTGCCTCCTACGCGCTGGGTGGGAGAGTCGGGCGTGACCAGTTCGGGATGCTCGCGCTCGATGGTCTTCAACTCGTTGACCAGGCGGTCGAATTCGGCGTCGCTGATCTCCGGTGCGTCGAGCACGAAGTAGCAGTGCTCGTGGTGGCGGATCAACTCGCGCAGCTCTTCTGCGCGCCGGGCGGCGGTGTGATGGGTGCTCATGCTGGGGTGATTATAGGGCGAACGGATATGGCGTGCACCGACCAAAGCGGTGCTAAACTCTTGCGACGGAGAACGAACGTGCGTCCGAAGCCCATTTGGGTTGCAATCCTGCTTATTGTCTCTGCTTGTTGGTTGGCCGGCCAGTCTGCACAGCCAATACCCCCGCCGAGATTGGCAGCGTTATCTGATGATCAGCTCATGAACTGTTTCGACGATAGCGCTCCGTGTGGCGGTGCTGACATATGGCAGATTTCCGATGAATTGGTTCGGCGACTCCCGAGTTTTTCGACGGAGAAGTTAGTCGCTTGTTTCGGCGACTGGAAAATCTGCGGAATATCCGACAGTTCGGCAACCGGCTGGCCGATCTCGGATGAGATTGCCCGGCGTGGCGACCCACACGGCCTCCTTGTTCGCTATTGGAATGAGCCAAACAAAGACATCCGCCGGGGTATCGAGGACGTTGCCTATCATTTTGACACTCGAGAAGCGATTGAGTTCTTGCGGCGCGTGGTCAAACGGGGAGGGCGTGGACTCAGTTATTGGCCTGTTGAGTACATGGCGAAGAATTGCGACCCATTGGCGCTTCAAAAGCTTGCAACAGGTCGCTATTTCATGGTCTCCAGCGTGCAATATGGGTCTGGGGTCGAAGCATTCGGAAAGTGCGGCTATCGGGCTGCAATTCCATACATGGTTGATTCCCTGCTATATGCCCCGTCTCTAAACCTTGTATCCGCCACCGAGCAGAGCTTGCGCGGGCTTTACCCTGACAGCCCGAAGGAGTTCAAGAAACTATCAGAGATGCAACACTATTACTGCGACCGCGCACGTAAGGAAGGTTTTCACGTTCGGTGCGACTTTCAGTGATGCGATGCCCCTTGCAGGATTCTCACGTCACCTCCCCGTCTTGATACAATTGACTTACATCTTCAAAGGCGCACGGAGAGCGTGTTGCGGCAAGGCCTGCGGGCCGTGGCCGCGATCGCCCGGAGCGCAGATAAGTAGACGCGGTGAAGGCCCTCAAGCATTTCCTGGTGCGTTACAAGGCGTGGATCATGGCGGCGCTCGCCCCTTTGGGCGGCGTGTGGGCCGTTTTCATCATCGGCCTCATTGACGCCTCGTTCTTCGGCATTCCGCTGGACCCGATCATTGCCTATTACGTGGCGCTGAATCCTCGCAAGCTGATTGCCTATGCCGTAATGGCCTCGCTCGGTTCCGCCATTGGCAGCACCGTGCCCTACCTGATTGGCTACAAGGGCGGCGAGGCCGTGGTGGTAAAGAAGATTGGGCAGGAGCGCTTTGCCCGCATGCATGCCCTGTCAGAAAAATACGGAGACATGGCGCTCATCATTCCCGCCCTGATGCCGCCGGGCTTTCCCTTTAAGGCCTTTGAACTGATGGCCGGCGTCACCGAGATGCGCTACCTGCACTTCTGGATGTCCATCTTTGTGGGCCGTCTGTTGCGCTTCATCATCCTTGGGCTGCTCATCGTCGCCTATGGGCCGGAGATTCTGCACTTCCTGGCCGATTCCTTCGCGCATCATCGCGGAGCGTTTTTCGCCGTTGTCGCGGTGCTGGTGGTGGTCATTGTGCTGCTGGTGAGATGGTTGAACGAGCACAGCAAACAGGCGGCGGCCCATGCGGCGGAAGCCGCGCAAGCCACCGGAGACGCTGCCTAAATCCATGCCAAACGCTTCGAATAAACCTCTGGCCATTCGCGTGATCGGGGCGGGACTGGCGGGGCCGGAAGCGGCCTGGCAGTGTGCCCGCCGCGGCCTTCCCGTAGAACTGTGGGAGATGCGCCCCACGCGCCGCACCCCCGCCCATGAGACGGACTTCTTCGGCGAACTCGTCTGCTCGAACTCACTGAAAAGCGATAGTGAAGACACCGCTCCCTGGCTGCTGAAGCAGGAGATGCGCCACGCCAACAGCCTGCTGATGCAGTTGGCGGCGCGCACCGCTGTGCCAGCCGGCCACGCGCTGGCCGTGGATCGCCTGGAGTTCGGACGGGCCGTGACCGAGGCCATCGAGGCCGAGCCGCTCATAAATATTCGTCGCGAGGAGCTGACCAGCTTTGGCAACTACGACGGGCTGACCATCCTCGCCACCGGGCCGCTGACCAGCGATGCACTGGCTGCGGAGTTGCAGGGCTTGACCGGCAGCGAGCGTCTCTACTTTTACGATTCGATTTCGCCTATCGTCGAGGCCGACTCGATTGACGAGACGAAGACGTATCGCGCCGCGCGCTGGGACAAGGGGACGGCCGACTACATCAACTGTCCCATGTCGCGCGAGGAGTACGAACGCTTTCTGTCCGCGCTGATTGAGGCGCAGGAAGTGGACGCGCACGAGTGGGACAAGGCTCAGTTCTTTGAAGGCTGCCTGCCCATTGAGGAGACTGCGCGCCGCGGTCCGGACACTCTTCGCTTCGGCCCCATGAAGCCCGTCGGGCTGCGCGATCCGCGCACCGGCCAGACTCCCTACGCCGTAGTGCAACTGCGGCAGGAGAATCTCCGTGCCGACAGCTACAATCTGGTCGGCTTTCAGAACCATCTCAAGTTCGGCGAGCAGGCGAAAGTCCTGCGGCTGATTCCGGGCTTGGAAAACGCGAAGTTTGTGCGCTTCGGCCAGATTCACCGCAACACCTACATCCACGCGCCCACCGTGCTGGAGCCGACCCTTCAGATGAAGCAGCATCCGCGCGTGCTGGTGGCCGGGCAGTTGTCCGGCGTCGAGGGCTACGTGGAATCCATTGCCACCGGCTTACTGGCCGGAGTGGCCGCCGCAAGATTGGCGATTGGTGGGCAGCCGGTTGCCGCTCCAAGGGCCAGCGCCCACGGGTCGCTGGTGAACTACATCTGCCACACCGAGGCCAAACACTTCCAGCCGGTAAACATTACGTTCGATCTGCTGGAGCAGCTCGACGAGGCGACGAAGAAAAAGGTGCGCGACAAAAAGCTCCGCCACAAGATGGTGTGCGAGAAGGCCATGGCGGCCTTTGCGGAGTGGGCGGCGGCGGAACGGCCCGGGGAATAGACGCGAGCTTGACGCTCCGTGACCCGTGTGCGATTCTTTCGCGCATGCAAGCAACCTGTCCAAATTGTCGCACTGCAATTGCGATGGAGGACGTGAACGTCTCAACGGACATCGCGCTCTGCCGCCGCTGTGGCAGGACCTTCGCGTTCTCGGAGCTCGTTAGCGGGGCTCCGGTGGTCGATTTGAACGCGCCTCCCAGCGGGGCCTGGTACGAGGTGCTGGCGGATGGCTTCCGGGTGGGAGCCACCACGCGCTCTGCGGCGGCATTCTTCCTTGTCCCGTTCATGTGCGTGTGGTCGGGCTTTTCGCTGGGCGGTATTTACGGCACGCAGTTACGCAGTGGCCACTTCAATCTCTTCTCGTCGCTCTTCGGAATTCCCTTCCTCATAGGCACCCTTCTTTTCGGCTCCTATGCGCTGATGACCGTGGCGGGAAAGGTGGAGGTGACGCAGCGCGGGGACCGGTTGACGATCTTTACCGGCGTGGGGACCTTGGGATGGCGGCGAAGGTATCTCGCCTCGGAGTTCAGCTCCGTGCACGAGGGGTTAGCCACGGGCGCTCGCTTCGGTTCAAATCGGCAGGGTATGACGGTCGTGCTGGAGGGGAGTACCCGCGCCGAACTGGGTGCCATGTTGAGTCAGGAGCGGCGCTACTTCCTGCTCAATGTGTTGCGCCGCTCGCTGAGCGGCCAGGCCACCGCACAGCCGCTGGCGCAGTTCCGCTGAGCGCGCGGGCGAGGTAGGTGCCATTGCGTCACATGGGTGGAGCCAGCAGTTATAGGGCAACTTCGAAACCTGCTATTTCTCTTCCTTCTTTTTCGGCACGTACGGCTTGCGTTTGCGGGCGACGTTCTTGATCCAGATGGGGGAGCCTTCAAAGCAGAAGGCCTCGCGGATCTGGTTCTCCAAAAAGCGCTGATAGCTGAAGTGCAGCTTCACGTCCTTATCGGTGAAGATGATGAACGTGGGCGGGGCCACGGCGGCCTGCGTCATGTAGTAAATCTTCACCTTGCTGCGTGCCGGAACCGAGGCGCGCTCGAAGTCCACGCTGCGGACAAAGCGGTTCATCTCGCCGGTGGTGATGCGGCGCCAGCGTTCTTTGGCCACGCGCTCGACGGTCTCAAAGACGCGCTTCACGTTCTTACCGTTCATGGCGCTGATGAAGATGACCGGCGCGTAGTCCAGGAACTTCATGACGTGGCGCAACTGCTCTTCGTACAGGCGGCTATCGGCCGCGGGCTTGTCCATGTCTCCGCGGCTGGTGGTCACCAGGTCCCACTTGTTGACCACGATGACCACTGAGCGGCCACTTTCATGGGCGTAGCCGGCGATGTTGGCGTCCAGGGCGCTGACGCCCTCGATGGCGTCAATCACCATCAGCGCCACGTCTGCCTCTTCCAGATGCTTGCGGGCCATCACCACGCTCATCTTTTCGGCCATCAGGTGCGTCTTGCCCTTGCGGCGGATGCCGGCCGTGTCAATAAAGCGGTAGCGCTTGCCCTGGTGTTCGACCACCTCGTCAATGGCATCGCGGGTGGTGCCGGCAATGGAGCTGACGATGGCGCGATCGCTGCCCGTCAGGTTGTTGAGCAACGTGCTTTTGCCGACGTTGGGGCGGCCGATGATGGCGATCTTGATCTCGCCCGGCATGGATTCCAGCAGGCGGTCTTCCAGTCCGGCTTCGTCCTCTCCGGGCAGGTCTTCCACCTCGTATCCGGCGGCCTCAAAATCCTCTTCGCTCTCGGTGGTGGGTTCGTCGGCAACTTCAAACAGCTCGCCAGTCTCGTCGTTCAGCTCGACGTGGGGCAGGGCGCGGCGGGCAAAGTTGTTCAGCCGGCGCTCATCCTCAGTCTCCGCCACAGTGGGGATAATCTTCAGCAGTTCCTCAATCAGCTCGGCCACGCCGGTGGAGTGCTCGGCGGAGAGCGGCCACAGGTTCTGGATGCCCAGGCGGCGGAAGTTCTGCGCCTCGGCCTCCAGCTTCGGGTCGTCCACTTTGTTCACCACCAGCAGCAAGGGCTTGCCGAGCTTTTGCAGCAGCCGCGCCAGCTCCATGTCCGGGCCGGTCAACTCGGTGCGCACGTCGGTCACCATCACAATGGCCGAGGCCTCGTCCAGCGCCACACGGGCCTGGCGGAAGATCTCCGAGGGGATCAGGTCCTTGTCCTCCGGAACGATGCCACCGGTATCCACCACGCGGAATTCACGGCCATTCCAGCGCACCAGGCCGTACAGGCGGTCGCGGGTAATGCCAGGCTCGTCGCCGACGATGGCACGGCGGCGGCCCACCAATTTATTGAAGAGGGTGGACTTGCCGACGTTGGGGCGGCCGACAATGGCCAACAGGCCGGGCTCTTCCGCGTTGTGATAGGTGCTCATAGCGACTTCCAATCTCTGCGCTTGCGCGCCATGGCGGAAGGATGATCCCGCCGCCACCGTCTATTATAGAGGTCTGTGCCTGAGCCCACCCAATCTTCGCCAGCAACGCCGCCTTCCGCTCACCCGCCGCGGGAATTGTCCCGGCTGACCCTTCACCAATTCTTCGGCCCCGGCGGAGTGCTCAGCCAGCGCCATCCGGCCTACGAATTTCGTCGCGGACAGCTTGCCATGGCCACCGCCGTGGAGGACGCGCTGAACGAAAAACGCCACCTGATTGTGGAAGCCGGCACCGGTACGGGCAAAACCCTGGCCTACCTGCTGCCCATCATCAAAAGCGGCCAACGGGTTATCGTCAGCACCGGCACAAAGAACCTGCAGGAGCAGCTCTTCTTCAAAGACGTGCCGTTTCTGGAACAGGCTCTTTTCGGTGAGACCACTACGGGCTCGCCGCGCCTGAAGGTCTGCTACATGAAGGGGCGGCAGAATTACCTGTGCCGCAAAAAGCTCTACGACCTCACCGGCCAGCCCGTTCTCAACGGCCTGGAGGAGATCAACGAGTTCCGCACGCTGCTCGACTGGGAGAAAGAGACGAAGACCGGCGACCGCGCCGAACTCAGCATGTTGCCCGAGACCAGCCCGCTGTGGGGCAAGCTGAACGCCAGCGCCGAACATTGCGTGGGCAGCAAGTGCGCGGAGTTCGAGCGCTGCTTCATCACAGAGATGCGCCGCAAAGCCGCCGAGAGCGACATCATCATCGTCAACCACCACCTCTTCTTCGCCGATCTATCGGTCAAGCTGGCGGCCGAAAAGGCTCCTGACGCCGGTGTGCTGCCTTCCGCGGCCTGCGTCATCTTCGACGAGGCGCACGAATTGGAGGATGTGGCCAGCAGTTACTTCGGCATTACGGTCAGCAACCTGAAGGTGGAAGACCTGCTGCGCGATTTGGAGATCACGCTGCGCGAAAAGAAGATGATCTCCACCGATCTGCTACAGCTCTCCGGACGCATCCGCGAGCGTGCACAGTTCTTCTTCTCCCTGCTGCCGGCGGGCGATGGACGCTTCTCGTTCGATAATCGCGAAGATTTCCTTGAGGAGAATGGCGGCGAGTTCGTTGGACTCAAGAACGTAATACGCCAGTTGCACTCGGAGATGCAGGCCATCCCCAATAAGCCGGACGAGGTGCATAACCTCATCCGACGCACCGACGAACTGCACGCCCAGCTCTGCTTTTTGATGGAGAGCCGCGACCGCAACACTGTCTACTGGATTGAGCGTCGCGGAGGCCGTGGCCGCGGCGGTAAGGTGGAAAACGTCTTTTTGCAGGCCACGCCGATTGATGTTTCGGCCATCCTGCGCCGCAGCCTATTCGACCGCTTTGACTCCATCGTGCTGACCTCGGCCACGCTGGCCGTTGCCGGTGGCTTTGACTACATCAAGGGCCGCCTTGGCCTGGAGAATGCGCGCGAACTGATTGTCCCCTCGCACTTCGACTACGAATCGCAGGCGTTGTTTTTCGTGCCGCCCAACATGCCAGACCCGCGTGATTCGACGTTTACGGCGCAGGCCACACAGCGCATCCGGCAGCTGCTGGAGATCACGCGTGGCCGGGCGTTCTGCCTCTTCACCAGCCTGGCGCAGATGCAACAGGTGCACGACGCGCTGCTCGGCCAATTGGATTACCCGATGCTGCTGCAAGGCTCAGCGCCCAAGACGGCGCTCATCGAACAGTTCCGCTCCACGCCGAACGCGGTGCTCTTTGCCACCTCCAGCTTCTGGCAGGGCGTGGACGTGCAGGGTGAGCAGCTCAGCTGCGTCATCATTGACAAGATTCCCTTCGCCGTCCCCAGCGACCCGATTGTGCAGGCGCGCGGCCGCGCTATTGACGAGGCCGGCGGCAATAGCTTTGTGGACTACTCCGTGCCCGCGGCGGTCATTACCCTGAAGCAGGGCTTCGGGCGGCTCATCCGCTCGCTCAATGACCGCGGACTGCTGGTGCTGCTCGATAACCGCATCCTCAAGAAGCAGTATGGCCGCATCTTTGTGCAGAGCCTGCCGCCCTACACGCGCACCACGGACATCCGCAAGGTGGAGGAGTTCTTCGGCTGCACGCACGACTAGCCCGGCAGCGGGTGTATTGTTCCCCTATTAACGCTGGTCTATACTCGCTTAAGAGCTTTGTTCTACGCATGTTTCGCGCACCGGGAGCTATTTGCAGTATCCTCTGCAGGCACCCCGCAGCGGTATATTGAGGACCTTTTCTATGAAGGCAGTTATCCTGGCCGGCGGCTTTGGCAGCCGCCTGAGTGAAGAGACCACGGAGCGCCCCAAGCCGATGGTGGAAATCGGCGGCCGGCCCATCCTCTGGCACATCATGAAGATCTATTCCGCCCACGGCGTGAACGACTTCGTCATCTGCCTCGGCTACAAGGGCTACTTCATCAAGGAATATTTCGCCAACTATTTTCTGCACTCCTCTGACGTCACCTTCGACCTGGCCAACAATCGGATGGAAGTGCATCACCATTCGGCAGAGCCCTGGCGCGTCACGCTGATTGACACCGGCCAGAACACCCAGACCGGCGGACGCCTGAAGCGCGTGCTGCCCTACGTGAAAGACGAAGAGTGCTTCTGCATGACCTACGGCGACGGCGTCAGCGACGTGGATATTACCGCCACGATTGACTTCCACAAAAAGCACGGACGCCTTGCCACGGTCACCGCGACGCAGCCCAGCGGCCGCTTCGGATCCTTGGAGATGGATGGCGAAACAGTCACCGGCTTCCAGGAGAAACCCGCCGGCGACGGACAGTGGATCAACGCCGGCTTCTTCGTGCTCTCACCCAAAGTGGGTGAATACATCGCTGGCGATTCGACGGCCTTTGAGCAGGAGCCACTGCGGCGCCTGGCCACCGAAGGCCAACTGAACGCATGGCGTCATCGCGGCTTCTGGCAGCCCATGGACACTCTTCGCGACAAGAACCAACTGGAGCAGCTTTGGACGGCGGGCAATGCCGCCTGGCATGTATGGAAGTAAGCTTCTGGAAATCCCGACGGGTCTTTGTGACCGGCCACACCGGCTTCAAAGGCAGCTGGCTCTCGCTCTGGCTCGTTAGCATGGGCGCGGAGGTCTACGGCTACGCGCTCAAGCCAGCCACCCATCCCAGTATGTTTCACGCCGTCGGGCTACAGGGGCAAATGGAGTCGTTCCTTGGCGACGTGCGCGATCTGGCCGCGCTCGAAGCTGCCATGCGCAGGTTTCAGCCCGAGGTGGTCATCCACATGGCGGCGCAGCCGCTTGTGCGCCTCAGCTATGAGCAGCCCCTGGAAACATACGCGATCAACGTGATGGGCACCGCGCACGTGCTCGACGCGGTGCGCCGCACGCCCTCGGTCCGCGCCGTCGTCAGCGTAACCAGTGACAAGTGCTATGAGAATCGTGAACGCCCCGAGCCTTATCGCGAAGACTAAGCCATGGGAGGCCACGATCCTTACAGCAGCAGCAAGGGTTGCGCCGAGCTGGTGACCGCAGCCTACCGCCGCAGCTTCTTTCACGGCCCCGCGCCGCGCGCGAATGTAGCCAGCGCCCGCGCCGGCAACGTCATCGGCGGAGGCGATTGGGCTTCCGACCGCCTTGTGCCGGACATCATTCGCGCCTTTACCCGCCATGAATCCGTCGGCGTGCGCAATCCGCATGCTGTGCGCCCCTGGCAGCATGTGCTGGAGCCGCTCCTCGGATACCTCACGCTGGCCGAGCGTCTCTATCGCGAAGATTCGAAGTACGAGGGCGGATGGAACTTTGGCCCCACCGACTCCGACGCGCAGCCGGTTCGTCATCTGGTGGATGAGATGACGCGGCTGTGGGGCGACGGAGCAGCATGGCAGGATCAATCCGAGGCCAACGCTCCGCATGAGGCGCACCTGCTGCGGCTGGATAGCGGCAAAGCGCGCGCGCAGCTGGGGTGGCGGCCTCGCTGGCGGCTGGACGACGCGCTGGCCCGCACCACCGAGTGGTATCGCCAGTATTACCAGGGCGCCCATTCGGCGGATGCTATGCGCACATTCACTCTCGGCCAGATTGCGGCGTATCAATCCGCCTCGCCGCTGGAAATTTAGCCGGTCAGTTTCGCTGAAGATTTTCGCCGCCTGCGGCCAACAGATTTCGCATTGGAGTCATCGTCATCATGGAAGAGAAGTCCCAGCAATCCCGCGCCGACCAGTTGCGCCAGCAGATTCGCCAGCTCGTCGAGGAGTACACGGCCGAAGCTTTTCCGCGCCGCACCTTCGTCGCCGGAGAGAGTGGCGTGCCGGTCAGCGGCAAGGTCTTTGACGCCGAAGACATTCAACACGCGGTGGACGCCTCGCTCGACTTCTGGCTGACGACCGGCCGCTTTGCCGAGCAGTTTGAGCGTGAGTTCGCCCGCCTGATGGGCGTGCGCGATGCGCGACTGGTGAACAGTGGCAGCTCGGCCAACCTGGTGGCGCTCTCGGCGCTCACCTCGCAGACGCTGGGCGAACGTGCGCTGCGCCCGGGCGACGAGGTCATCACCGTGGCGGCGGGTTTTCCCACCACGCTCAACCCGATCTTGCAGAACAACCTGGTGCCGGTGTTTGTGGACGTGAAGCTGGGCACCTACGACGTGGATTGTTCGCAGTTGGAGTCCGCGCTGAGCCCGCGCACGAAGGCCGTGATGATCGCCCACACTTTGGGCAATCCTTTTGACTTGGCCGCGGTCACCGCCTTCTGCAAAAAGCACAACCTGTGGCTGGTGGAAGACTGCTGTGACGCCGTGGGATCACTCTACGACGGCCGCCAGGTGGGCAGCTTCGGAGACATCAGCACCGCCAGCTTCTATCCGGCGCACCACATCACCATGGGCGAAGGCGGCGCGGTGATGACCAGCCGCCCTAGCCTCACCAAGTTGATCGAATCCTTCCGCGACTGGGGCCGCGACTGCTGGTGCGCTCCCGGCAAGGACAACACCTGCGGCAAGCGCTTTGAGTGGCAGCTGGGCAAACTGCCCTGCGGCTACGACCACAAGTACATCTACTCGCACATTGGCTACAACCTGAAGCTCAGCGACATGCAGGCCGCCGTCGGCGTCAGCCAGCTCAAGAAGCTGACGGGCTTCATCGCGGCGCGCAAGGCTAACTTTGCTCGGCTGCACGCGGGTCTTCAGGATGTGCAGGACGTGTACACCTTGCCCGAGGCCACGCCTAACAGCGAGCCCAGTTGGTTCGGCTTTCCTATGGCCGTGCGTCCGGAGAGCGGCGTTGCCAGAGAGACGGTCATCGCTCACCTGAACGATGCGAAGATTGGCACGCGGCTGCTGTTTGGCGGCAACCTGCTGCGCCAGCCTGCGTACCTGGATGCGAAGTACCGCACCATCGGCGAGCTGCCCAATACGGATTACGTGATGAACAACGTCTTTTGGATTGGCGTTTATCCGGGCCTGACGCCGGAGATGATTGATTACATCGTGGAGCAGTTGCACAAGGCGGTCCGCCGCTAGGCCGACAGCGTTTACGCAAGAAACAGAAAGCCCCACGCCACGCGGCATGGGGCTTTTGAATTTCGCGGTGAGCGCCTGTTTACAGGTCGTCCGTCTCCTGTAAATCGCCATGCAGCCACTCCCAGTGGTCGAGGATGGCGGTCTCGTCGGCGTCCAGTTCGGCGTGGAAGTGGTGTGAATGCGGCACCGGAACGCGGATGGCTGCTTCTTCCTGAAAGCCATTTCCCTTTAGCTGCGCGGCAATCTCCGCCACCGGGCCGTAGGCGTAGATCACCTCGTGGCGATCCAGGATGAGCTGGCCTGCGGGCGGAGCGGCCAGCCAAAGGTTGTGGCGTCCGTCGTGCTCCAGGTACGGACCAAAGCGCTCCAACAGCTCCAACACCTCGGCGCGCGTGTGTTTGGCGGCCGACTGGTAGCGCCCTGCCGGAGACTCTCCGCGCGGCGTCACCAGCACGTACAGCACCCACAGGGGCTCCGGCAGGAATTCCAAAAGATCCTTCAGCAAGGCCACGGAGTCGCGCCCGGGGGCAATCACCAGTCGCTCCACGCCGCCCGTCACCTGCCGTGCATAGCTCGGCGCATAGCGGACCTCAACGTCCTCGCCGGCGCGCACCGTTCCCAGCTTCCAGTTTGCAGTTGTCATTAGAGTTATTCTAAAGGAAGCGGGCGCCAGGTTCTCCCGGATGGGGATTTTGTTCGCGGCATCGTCGGCTCCCAATCGGCTCGCGACGGGCTTTGTCGCAGCTATTTCTTGCGGAGAAAGTCATTGCCGGATTCCACGCTCATCGCCGTACGCCGCGTCACCCCCGAAGATCGTCCTGCGGCCGATGCGGCCTTTGCCCTCATCGAGGAGTATTACGAGGCCATCGGCGTGGTTGTGCGCGATGACCGCGCCGCCCTTGAGCACTACCTGGCGGACAGTGAGTCGTCCATTTGGATCGCCAGCGTCGGCCCCAGCGTCCGCGGCCGGCAGCGGCGTTCGGTCGCCGCGTTACCCGCCAGCGTCAGTGGCGATTCACTTACAGGCGACCCCGTTGGCTGCGTCATGCTGCGCCCCTTGCCGCAGATCGCCGAAGCCGATGAGGTCAAGCGCCTGTACGTGCGTCCGGCGCAGCGCAGCCTTGGAGTGGCCCACGCCCTGATGCAGGCCGCCGAAGAGCACGCCCGCCAGCAGGAACGCCAGTGGCTCTACCTGGACACCAAGGACGACCTGACACCGGCCATCCGCTTTTATCTCTCTACCGGATACGAACACTGCCCGCGCTATAACGACAATCCCCAGGCGACCATCTTCCTGCGGAAGCGGCTGTAAAGCGCAGGAACTGTCGCCGCGGAGTTCGCTGAACGGTTGCCGCCGCTCCGCCTGATAAAATCACTCTGCGCCCCTATTCCGCACGGCGCGCCTGATATGACCGCTGACGCCGATAATCCGCAACCTGCTTCTAGTCCGCAACTGGCGGCTACTTCGCGCTGGAGTGGACTCACGCGGCACATTCCGCCGGGGCAGTTTGCGCGTTATCTCGTCGTCGGAGTCTGGAACACGGCCTTCGCCTATGCCACATTCGCTTTTTTCACGGCCATTCTCGACAAGGTTGTGCCGCAGAGCTACATGCTGGCCTCTGTGCTCTCCAGCATCATCAACATCAGTGTCTCGTTTCTCGGCTACAAGTGGTTCGTCTTCAAGACCAAGGGCAACTATCTGCGTGAGTGGATTCGCTGCGTCGGCGTCTATGGCGGCAACATCCTCTTCGGATTGGCCGTGCTGCCGCTGATGGTCTATGGCCTGCGCCACTACGCGCATCTGCAGCGCCAGGCCCCTTATGTCGCGGGAGCCATCCTGACCTTCGTCACCGTAGTGGTCAGCTTCTTCGGCCACAAGCACTTCTCCTTCAAGGCGAAGGAGCCCGCGCCGGAATCGTCAAAGTAATACTCGCCGAGGCCAGCAAGGCGTTTCCCAGTTGCAATCCAAAACAATTTTCCTTTGATGTGTTTGGCACCTTAGTGCGTGCCCGCCTCTGCCTGTGCTGCCCTTTGGCGAGCCTCACCGCCGAGTGCGGATAGGCCGGCTGCGTCGTACATCTCTGCCAGTTGATTCCAGCGCCGTGCATTGCCGGGCGTCAGCTGTACCGATTGCAGTTGATACTTGATCGCCTCGTTGGCTTGCCCCAACTGTCGATAGGCTTCAGCGCGCCCCTCGGCCATCTGCGCGTACAGCCCAGGTACCAGCGACTCACCGCCATTGCGGAACGGGCTGGCCTTCTCGGCCCGTTCGTAGGAAGTCAGGGCTCGGGCGGGTAGTCTCTGCGCCAGTTCGATCTCAGCCAGTTGCATGTACATATCCATCGGCTGCGGGGACATCGTGGCAGCCTTTTCCAGGGCCGCAGCGGCCTCCGGCAGGCGGCCTTCGCCGGCGTACAGCCCCGCCAGCGCGCTGCGTGCTCCACTGCTTTCGTTCAGCGCCAGCGCCGCCAGGTATTCCTGTTCAGCCTGCGGCATTTGTCCGCGACGCTGCTCGACGCCTGCCAGCAACAGGTGCACGTTGGGATCGGCGGGGAAGAGTTGTTGCGCCTGTTGTAGAGCGGCCACGGCCTCTGCCGTTCGGTTCAGGTCGAAGTATAGTGCGCCGCTGCTGAGATAAAAGTCGTAGAGCCGCGTGTGTCCGGCATGGGGCGGAGGCAGAATCGGTTGCATCGCACAATTGATGGCCAAGCGATCAATCCACGGCTTGTTCTGCGGAGTGTTGCGCAAGAAGACCATCCCCGCGTCGTCCATGTAGACAGCGCGCCAGCCCTCGCTGCCACAAAATGCCGCCGGGTTCATCTTCTGCAAGCTGCGGAAGCCGGAGACAGCTACCATCAGCACGTTGAAGTTCCAGCTATCCGCCGTCTTTTGCCACTGCGGGGAGTCGGGCGCGGCCGAGTAAAGACTGCGTTGCTCCACCACCAGGTCGGGACGGAGCCGGTCGCTGCGTCCGTCGAGAAAGTCAGGATAGTGCGGCCCGAGACGGAAGCTTTCAAAGCCGCCCAGCGCGTATTCCTCAAAAATGTTTCCCGGCAGCCGTTCGCGTTCGATGAAAGCCGCGGCGCCCTCCGGCAGCCAGGTGGATTCACCGGCCCCAAAGCGCCAGTCGGAGCCGAATACGACATAGGTTCGGCTGCTTGCATAGTCGGCAATGTGCAGCAAGGCCAGCAGGCACAGCACCGCAACCACGGCGACGGCGGCACCCTCCGGCAACAGGCGGCGATGTTTTTCCTCCGGAGCGTTCCATTCAGACCACAACTCCCGCACCAGGCTGGGACCAAGTGTGGCCACCAGGATGGCGAACAGGGCCATGTAGCGTGCATGTCCCACGCCGGCGTAAAGCGCAACGCCCAGCAGTATGGCCGCTCCAAATTGCTTACGCCACATGGACGCCACAATGAACAGTACGGCAACCACCAGCAGCCAGGTAAAACCATGCTCAAGGTGTCGAACATCCACAAGTTGCCCCAGCAGGTAGGTGGAGATCGGAACGCCCTGATATTCGCCAATGTAGCTGGAGCTGTTCAGCCTGCCGGCCGCGCCTCCCGTTACTCCGCTGAGCACGCCCGCCACACGATAGATGCCTGTGCCCCAGGGGTTCAACAGTGTGACAGCCACGGTCGCCCCGAGCCGTGGCGCTGCTTTTCGCAGCCGCGCGATGGCAGCCGTCCGGCGCGCGGCAAAGGGCAGCTCCGCGGTCTCCAGCAAGCAATAGGCGCCGATCACCGCCAGGCCGGCGATGAATCCCGGATGCAGGTTGACCCACAGCAGCATGAGTGCGGGCAGCAGCCACAGGCGAGGCTTGCCCCCACGCTGGTAACTCCATAGCTCGCCCAGGAAAATGGCGAAAAGGATGGTGCTGAACAGATCAGCGCGCGGTGCGCTCCGCGCCGCAATGGACTGTACTGCCAGCATCGCCAGTACAGCGCTCGCCAGCTCCAACCGGCGCACCAGGTATGCCACCACGCCCAGGCAGGTAAGGGCCGTCACCCAGCTCAAACCCGCATAGCCAAAGGCGCAATACACCAGATACAACAGCACTCCGGCATAGGGCGGATAGGCCCATGGCTGCCCTGCGGAGGTAAACGACAAAACGTCAGTGCGTGGAATCTGGTGATGCTGTACAACCCAGCGCCCGGTGGCCAACTGCCAGCCCATGTCGAAATCGGAGACCGTGTGCAGCCCTGCACAAAATGCCATGGCCAAAACCAGCAGGGTAAAGAGGATGGTGGCCGTACGTGCGGCGTCGTGGCGTGGCGCGGATGAAGTAATGGAAGACATAGAATTTCCGCTCTAGTATCGCATCTTGCCGTGACCCGTTGGCGCCGGTGCCGTTAACCCTCATTTTTCTCAGTCTGCGGGGGATCACGTAGGGGCTGTTCCGCGGGCCGCCGCCGCGCCCAGTTCGGCCAAGAATGTATAATTTAACCAGTGTCGTCCCCTTGAGACCTGTGCTGTGTCCCGCGGTTTTTCTGTTTCTGCTTCGGGCGCCCCGGCGCAACGTCAAGGGAGCGGATGCCCTGCATCCGGCTGGGAGAATTATGTTTGAAGTAACCGTGCAGGACACCTTTTCCTCGGGTCATTACCTGCGCAACTACAAGGGCAAGTGCGAAAATCCGCACGGCCACAACTATCGCGTCCGCGTCACATTGCAGGGCAAGGAACTGGATCATGCCGGACTTCTGCTCGACTTCCGCGAGCTGAAGCTGGTGATGAAGCCCGTCGTCGAGTATCTCGATCACAAGATGATCAACGACATTGAGCCCTTCACCGTCCTCAACCCGACGGCGGAGAACCTGGCCAAGTATTTCTATGACCAGTGCAACACCGGGCTCAAGACGACCACCGGAGGCCGCGTCACGGTCAAGCAGGTCACCATCTGGGAGACCGACACCTCCATCGCCAGTTATTACGAGTAGCCGAGCGCCCGCAGCCGGCAGCGGCGTTTGGTCGCCGCGTTACCCGCCAGGCGCCAGCGATGAAAAAGAGTTTTGTGTCAGGCCCCTCATGCACATCATCGAGATATACAAATCGTTGCAGGGTGAGAGCTCCTTTGCCGGGCTACCATGCGTCTTTGTGCGCCTGGCCGGATGCAACCTGCGCTGCGCCTGGTGTGACAGCGAGTACACCTTCGGCGGCGGCCACAAGATGACCGAGGATGAAATTGCCGCCGAGGTCGGGCGCCTTTCGCCCTCCGGCGGACTCGTCGAGATCACCGGCGGCGAGCCCATGCTGCAGGAGCGCGAACTTCTGCCGCTAATGCAGCGTCTTCTCGCCTCCAACTACCAGGTGCTGATCGAGACCAGCGGCGAGCGTCCCCTTGCGGCCGTCCCCGCCCAGGTGCACAAAATTGTGGACGTGAAGTGTCCTTCGAGCGGCGAACATCTGCGCTTCGATCTCACGAACCTTACAGCGCTCACCGCGCGTGACGAGCTGAAGTTTGTCCTCGCCGACCGCGCGGATTACGATTACGCCCTCGACTTTCTCGCCCGCCACGGGCTTGCCGCAGGCCCGGCGGCCATTATTTTTTCGCCGGCATTCCGCAAAGGCGCCACCGGTTCGCGCTCGGTGGAGAACTGCCTGCTCGACCCGCGCCAGCTCGCCGAGTGGATGCTGGCCGACGGGGTCAACGCCCGCCTGGGACTGCAGATTCATAAGTTCATCTGGGAGCCGCAGCTCAAGGGCGTCTAACTGCCCGGTTCTGCGCCGCACCTCGCAACGAAGGGAGACATTTCTATGCCCAACAAAATCAACACGGTCGTCACGCTCTCCGGTGGTATGGATTCCACCGTCTGCGCCACCCTGGCCGTGCGCGAACATGGCGCCGAACACGTGGCCGCCCTGCACGTCAGCTACGGCCAGCGCACGGAGGCCCGTGAGCAGCGCGCTTTTCAGGAGATCTGTGACCGCCTGGGCATTTCGCACCGGCTGGTGGTGCGCAACCAGGCGCTCAGCCAGATTGGCGGCTCGGCACTGACAGATAGCAACTTGGCTGTCCCCACCGCCGGGCCGGAGATCGGCCGGGCGCCAGTGGCCGGCAGCGCCGCGTTACCCGACTCCCAATCCGACCCGAAATTCGAGGTTCCCATCACCTACGTTCCCTTCCGCAACGCGCATTTTCTCTCGGTGGCCGTCAGTTGGGCGGAGGTTCTGGGCGCCAGCCAGATCTACATTGGAGCCGTCGAGCAGGACAGCAGCGGCTATCCGGACTGCCGTCCCGAGTACTACGAGGCCTTCAATCGCCTCATCCAGGCCGGTACCAAAGAGGGGCTGATCCGCATCCACACCCCGCTCATCGCCCTCAAGAAAGTAGAGATCATTCGCAAGGGCCTAGAACTGGGTGCGCCCTTCGAGCTAACATGGTCGTGCTACAGCCGGGAAGATCGGGCCTGCGGCGTCTGCGAGAGCTGCGCGCTTCGTCTGCGCGCCTTCGCGGCAGCCGGCGGTACCGATCCCATCCCCTACCAGGCGCCGTCCGCTCACTAGCGGCGCGCCCCACGGGTGGGCTTGGCACAAGATTCAGATTCTCCGCTGGAGGCGGAAATGACAAAGCGCATTGCACTTTTCCTGTTCCTGGCCATGACGGCCATTTTTTCTGTCAGCCTTATGGCTCAGGCGTCTGCCCGCGGCAACATCAAGGGTGAGGACGGCAAGCCCCTGGTCGGAGCCACGGTCGAACTGCTCAACAACGAAAACGGCCGCAAGTTCCCCCTGAAGACTGACGCCAAGGGCAACTATTACCTGATGGGCGTGCTGCCAGG
>Ga0181528_10000241_pt1 | contig 47986 bp, 40 predicted proteins | sample PEATcosm2014_Bin_47_FD_119742 | JGI IMG/M metagenome (GOLD analysis project Ga0181528, IMG submission 119742) | Peatland microbial communities from MTU Mesocosm Facility, Houghton, MI, USA - PEATcosm2014_Bin10_10_metaG | ecosystem: Environmental > Terrestrial > Soil > Wetlands > Peat | place...
ATAGAGTTCTTCCCGAACTGATGGAATGCCCCCTGGAATTTGCTATCCTAAAGATAGGTGGACGCACGGACACGAGGTTTTGAACTTCAACCTTGAAACCTTGAAACCTATCCTTTAACCATTTTGTTTTCAAATTTTTACCGGGAAATATAGGAGGGTAGGTAGCCATCGAATAATCGCCAATTACTCAACAATCCCAACGAAGCCCCACACTAGTCCAAGGATGGCTAGTATCCATCTCCCGGCGTTGTTTGCAGATCGGATTTATTCCAATAACAGGTTACGGAGTGACGTTGCCTCTACGGCTGTTCGGGCGAGGCAAAGCCGATATCGTTGAAGCCGCGCAGCATCTGTATCTCCTGCGGAGAGTAGCGCGACTGCGTTGCCGGCGAGTTCAGCATCCGGTCGCGTGCTTCGGGAGGCATGCCGCGCATCTGGTGCAGAGTGCGGCGTATCAGATCCTTGCGATCCGGGTTCATGCCGCGAAACTGTCCGAATAAGGCCTGCGCCTGCTTCTGCTGCTCGGGCTTGAGGTGTTCAATCATTTCCATGCGATTGAGCACTCGCACCTGCTGCTGGGGCGGCATGGAATTGAATTTCTGCAGACGATTCCTAAGCTGCTCCTGGCGTTGTGCCGGAAGCTGACGGAAGTGCTGATCCTGCTCGAGTTTCCTTTGCTGTTCCTGGGGTGAAAGCCGCATCGTATCGCGCAGCCAGTCACCGTTGTGCGGCCCCTGTCCGCGAATAATCTGATGCGGAACCGTCGCGGGCGGTCGCGGAACGGCTGCCGTCGAGGGCGCGGTCGAACGCACCTGCGGCCGAGCAGAATATCCGTTTCGTACCACGGGAGATGCACCTTGCGCCGTAAACTGACGTGCCTGAGGCCGCTGCTGCATTCGCGCTGCCGGAGGAGCCATTCGAGGGGCAGGCGATGACATCCTCGGTGCCGCTGAAGACGCACGATGCGGCGCACCTTCTCCACCACCGTGCTGACCTGCCCAGAGTGGCGCAGCCAGCGCGAGCGTGGCCAGAAGAGCCGTAATGTAGTTCGTGCGCATCGCCTCAGAGTCCTAAAAGCTAATTGCCCGTGTCGTCGTCATCGCCGTCCAAAGCGTCAAGGGCGTCGAAGTTCTGCAGCATGTCCGAATGATTGTCCAGGTACTGCAAATCCGCCACGGCCGTTCCGGTTGGAGCATTGATGTGGAAGGCTATTGGCTGCGCTGGCGGAATTTCACTGTCGCGCATGAATCGTCCTGCCTGATAGAGTCCGATACCAATCACTAGGCTGAATGCGGCAGCCACGCTAAGTGCGGGCCGTCGGAACCACTGCAGCCATCCGGCTGAAGCCTTCTGCTGCTCCTCACGCAAACGCGCATGCATGCGGACATCCCAGAAAGGCGAAGGTTCCGGGGCCGTCCACTCGTCGAGCAGATTCATCGTCGAGCGAAGGGCCTGCAAGGTGCTGGCACACTCACGGCACTCGGCAAGATGGGCTTCGACTTCAGGCGGCGTTGGCGTGGTGGCCAAGGCAACGTCCGGCAACTGTTCGGAAATATTTCTGCAATTCATGACTACCTCTATACAAAATCCTTCAAACTTTCGCGCAATGTCTCGTAGGCGCGGAATAGCAAACTCTTAGTGGCAGACTCGCTGAGGTGCAATACCTCGGCAATCTGGCGGTAATCCAGTTCCTGATATTTATGCATCATGACGGCCATGCGCTGGCGTTCGGGCAGGGCATCCACATGCTTACGGATGGCGCGAAGTCGCTCACGGCGCAGAATCTCCTGCTCGATATTTGGCCTGTCGTCGGCCACGTCGAGCCCTAGACCTGTTTCCTCATCGGTCTCATCCAGGCTCGCTTTCACCTCGGGGCGCTCGTTCTTGTTATCGCGCGCATGATTCACCGCTAGGTTGGTGGCGATCCGGTAGAGCCAGGTTGTAAACTTTGCGTCGGCCGAGTAACTTGCGCGCGAACGATAAACTCGAAGGAACACTTCCTGGGACAATTCTTCCGCAATGGCCGAATTATGCACCATGCGGTACATGAAGCTGATCATCGCCCGCCGGTAGCGCTCAACCAGGTAATTGAAGGCCGCATCGTCGCCATCGCGAACCCGGAGCATCACCTGTGCGTCGTCCATCCCGGCGACGGTTGCGGGGTCGCTGATGCGGAGTTGCTGTCCGCGAACGCTGGACCCCGGATACGCACCGCCGATGGCAACGCTGCTCATGTCGGTTGGAACCCCTGTCGCCTGTGAAAGTTGCGGGGATTCCTTGGAATCAGCTTCGTTTTCCGTGTCTTCCGGATTGTCGGCTTTCCTGCGCTTCCAGATCATGCCAATGGGGAACTCTACCAACTTCTGCCCGTCGGCGGCAACCGTTCCACGGGGAAAGTCACAGAGCGGCAATTTGCGAAATCCAAAGCGTTTGTTACAATCCGAGATGAGCAGGCAGAGCGGGCGCTTAACTCAGCGGTAGAGTGTCACCTTCACACGGTGGAAGTCGTAGGTTCGAATCCTACAGCGCCCACCACTCCCATCCCAGGTAGAGTGGTCGGTCCCGCAAATGGTTCGGCAGGGAAGCAAAGAGTTTGTAAAGCACTGGAATCCTTAAAGCGACCTGCGCCGAAGTTCTAGCATCTGTACAAGGTCAGGCTGAATGCATCAAATTCAGCCGATATCCACAGCCGGGGGAGACATTCGGCTTGCCCAGGCAAGGAGCATTGAGTAGTATCCGGGGTATCTCTTCGGATTAAAGGATTGATCTCCGGCAGCGGCGCTGATCCAAAGCATGTCCGCGATAATCAGAAATACGAGACATCCAGCCGGTACCTGGCTCGAACCACAACAAGCTCTGTGCCGCGCGGGTAAATTCGCAAGAAGCTAAACACTAGAGAAGCCTGACAATATGAATAGTGGATCGAACCATCCCGCCAGCAACGGCGGGAGAGGACGTAAACGGCGCCGTGGGCGTCGTGGTGGTCAAGTTGCGGAGACGCAGGCCGGAGTACAATCCGGCACTCAATCCGGAACCCAATCCGGAGCCCAGTCCCCAAGCGGATCGGCACAGCCTAGTCAAACCTCGTCACCAGCTTCTCAGGGAAGACCAGCTAGTCAAAAAGGGAAGCCAGCAATGAAGAGACAGTTTAAGGCGAAGCCACAGGTGCGCAAGAATTTTGCTGACGCCAACGGAAACGGGAATGGCAACGGCAGTTCCAACGGCAGCAAGCGCGTTTTTCGCTCGGTAGTGAATCAAAAGACTCCAGACGCAGGTATTTACAGCGCTCCAATGGACCACTCGTACCGCAGCATTCAGCACGAAGGCAATAGCGGACGCCCCGGTTACGAGGCCATGCCAGTGCTCGACAACTCGACCTCAAAGCCGATTTTCGTTTTTGTGGACGACTTGTTTTTCATGGCGAAAATTCAGGAAACGGCGCGCAAGTTGAATGTCAAAGTGAACTTCGTCAAGACCGACAAAGAAGTTTTGGACTCAGTGGCAGCCGGGGAAGAGAAGCCGTCGTTAATCATCATTGACCTGAACCACCATACGGTGAAGCCTCTGACGATCATCCCGAAGCTCAAGTCGAAGTTCAAGAAAGAAACAAACATCATCGGGTTCCTTTCGCACTTACAGGGTGAGCTGAAGATGAAGGCTCATGACGTTGGCTGCGATATGGTGCTTCCACGCTCGGCGTTTTCGCAGAACCTGCCGCAACTGTTGCGCCGCCATGCCACCAGCGAAGCTGAACTCCAGGAAATGTGATGGCAGGAAGACTGGTCCCGGCGTACTAAGCGGCAACCAGCCGGAGTCCCGGGATGTCCTTGAGAAGCCCTCAGTTGTTAGCCCGGAGGCCACTTGAGGTCGCGTCCGCCGATCAGGTGAAGATGGAAGTGGAAGACTGACTGGCCGCTGCGCGGGCCTACGTTGAGTACCGTACGATATCCGTCTTCGATTTTGCGTTCGCGTCCCAGTTTGGCCGCAATGAGATGGCAGTAGCCAATGATTTCGGCGTCCTCGGGCTTGGCTTTGTCGAGGCCGGCAAAATGGCGCTTGGGAATGATCAGGACGTGAGTGGGCGCGGCAGGCTTTATGTCCTCAAAGACAAACACCCGCTCATCTTCATAGACCTTCTTCGAGGGAATTTCTCCAGCAATAATTTTGCAGAATAAACAGTCGCTCATAAGCGCTCCTTACAGAGGGCAAATGTAGCACAAGTGTGCGGGCGTTCGCCGAGGGTCGCCTAATCCAGCCGGACCATGAAAACGCCGCCTTCGTCCACTCGTGTGTGTTGGTAAACCTCGCGGGTCTTTTCCTTATCGTCTTTTGCCACGCGAATGCGAACCCAGTATCCAGTCGGACCCTTGAACTGCAAAACCTGCGCCGCTGGATATCGATGCTGAAGTTGTTCTTTCAATCCGATTGCGTCGGACTGGGTTTTGAAAGCTCCAATCTGCACGCACCATCGGCCACCGGTTTCAATTGGATGTGGTGCTTCCAGCACGTCCAGACGTACCTGCGCGGTTCCGGGAAGATAAACGTTGACGGCTTTGGCGGCCGCAGCCGAGAGATCGATAATGCGATCGCCGACGAACGGCCCACGGTCGGTGATGCGGACTACCGTCGTCTGATTGCTCTGGAGATTGACTACGCGCACGATGGAGTTTAGCGGTAGCGTGTTATGCGCCGCGGTCATCTCGTTCTGGTTGTAGAGTTCGCCGTTGGAGGCTTTTTTATTGTGGTAGTTGGGACCGTACCAGCTAGCGTATCCAACCTCGCTCCAGATGACCCTGGCGTTTGGATCGACGTGGATTCCGGGGACGGACGCAAGCGGACCAAGATCTTGGGCGGGCGGCTTGCTACTCGTTCTTGCCTTGGAGATCGCGGGGGGTTGTGCGCGTTCCGGAAGCGAAGGCGCGGGTGGAACGTTGCGCGCAGTCTGCGTCTTGCCGCCGCAGCCAACCGCTGTCAAGGCAAGCACAATCAGCATGACGAACAACAGCGCGGGGCACTGCGACAAGTGCGGCGATGGTCGATTCACGGGCGGCACGGTGGTTTCCAATGCAGTTTGATTCTGCAGCCCGGGCCGCAATTGGTCAATCAGGAGGAACACCGATGATCACTGCGCAATTCGGAGTTCACGCCGGCAGCATCGGGTATTCCGGATCCAGTGGCATCACGATCCACAGCACGATATAGGCAATCAATCCGGAGCCGCCCAGAAGAACGCAGAGCAGCCATACCGCCCGCAGAAGCGTGGGATCAATGTCGAAATAGCGGGCTACTCCGGCACAGACGCCCGCAATCTTCTTGTCTGCGCTATAGCGGGCGAAGTGGCGCTTCGCCAACGGCTGCGTGAAGCTCGGGGCTGGGGCCACGCGGGTTCCGCAAAACTGACAGAAAACTGGCTGTTCGCCGATATTCTTGCCGCAATTTGAGCAATACATGATCTCTCCTGCCTTGCCGTCGCCGAATCTCAGGTAAACACAGCAAGCTCCACAACATGATACGTCAGGCGCGGGGCTGCGGTTCCATGAGTCATGCAGGAAGAGTGGATGCCAAGGCCACTGCTTTCAACTATTTGAATTGTGATACAAGTCACCAGCTAATGTGATATTTCGCAGATCAGCCTCTGAATGTAGCCATTCATGGCTTCCATATTGGGAATGGCGGGTAAAGCCCTTAGCATGGGTGTATATCGGATGGTCTGCATCCGGCTGTATCTGGCGAATGTGGGGTTTATGAGCTGCGGGGTGCAGCTTCAGTGACTTTCGAAACGAAAATCGGAAACGATCCTGGGCCGCACGGCGGACCCGAACAAGGAGACAGCGGCTCATGCATAAACCAATCAAATATGTCGAAAAGGTCTTTACCTATGTGGCGAAGGGTGCCTGGGTGGTCTTTGACAAGCTGAACAGCATTGATCCAAAGCCTGCGATTACGCCGAAATGGGCTGACAAGCCGCTGCTGAAGTCGTATCAGAAGACGAAGCCACCGCTAGGATGGCCTCGTACCACTGACTCGCTGTGCCCGAAGTGCGTGCCCGAGATCCGCAAGCAGATTGTGGATGGCAAGCTGCCCTACGAAATTCTGCTTAACGAAAAGGTCGGCGAGATCAAGGCCCAGATCATCGAGCGCGACGGCAAGATCGTCATGATCAAGGATTGCGAGAAGCACGGTCACTTTGAAGACGTGATGGCCGTTGACACCGCGTTCTTCCGGCATCTCGAAGAGACCTTTCCGGGACGTGACATGCGCGCGCACAATGACGAGCGCCTGCACAATCACGGTAGCTCAACGGTGAAGTATGGACGCGGCTCGGTGCTGACCATCGACCTCACGAACCGCTGCAACATGATGTGCGACCCGTGTTTCATGGACGCCAACCAGGTAGGCTTCGTTCACGAACTTGGGTGGGAAGATATCAAGACGATGCTCGACAACGCCATCACCATCAAGCCGCGCCGCCAGATGAGCGTGCAGTTCAGCGGCGGCGAGCCGACACTTTCTCCGCACTTTCTGGAGGCCGTGGCCTATGCCCGCAAGGTGGGCTACAACTCGGTGCAGGCGGCTACCAACGGCATTGAGTTCGCCAAGTCTCCTGAGTTCTGCAAGCAAGCGGCGGAAGCCGGACTTCGGTACGCTTATCTGCAGTTTGATGGAATTGGCAATGCGGCGAATTCGCATCGCGCAGTAGGGAACCTGTTTGACGTGAAGCTGCGCGCCATCGAAAACCTGCACACCGCCGGAGTCGAGATTGTCCCGGTGACCACTATCGTCAATGGCGTAAACAACGAGCAGGTTGGACGCATCATTCAGTTCGCGCTCGATAATCCAAAGCGTATTTCGTTCCTCTCATTCCAGCCGGTTTCATTTACCGGACGCGATGAAGCCATCACCGACGAGCGCCGCGAGGCGCAGCGCTACACTCTCAGCCACCTGGCGCACGACGTGAAGAACCAGACCGGACTTGGCGAGCCAACCCGCGACTGGTTTCCTATCTCATTCATGGGGACCTTCAGCGATTGGGCTGATGTGGTACACGGTGGAGCGAAAGACTGGGGCGCGGTGAACTGCGGTTGCCATCCGAACTGCGGCGTCGGCATGGCGCTGATGATTGACAAGGAAACGAAGGAAGCCGTGCCGGTCACTAAGTTTATCTACGCCGATCAGGTGGCGAAGGACGTGGCTCGCGTCACCGATGCGGGACGCAGCGCGCGCTGGTCGAATCTTGGAATGGCCCTGGCGCTGGCACGCAACTACGATCCGTTCAAGTCGCCGAAGCACTTCAAGTTCACCGATCTGCTGAAGAAGTTCGACAAAACTTTTGCGGCGACCAAGAAGGCGGAATCGAAATACGGCAAGTCGAGCCCTGACCGCACTCTGGAAGACGTTCAGAAGCGCCGCGCCGACCGCTGGAATTTCCTGTTCATCGCGGGCATGTGGTTTCAGGATCTGTTCAACTACGACTTCCGCCGCACCGAGCAGTGCATCATTCCATACGCCACGCAGGAGGGCGAGATCAGCTTCTGCGCCTACAACACGGGCGTGGGCTGGCGCAACATCATCGAGAAGATGCACATGACGGCTACGCTCACCAAATGGTATGAGGAGCATGGCCGCCATGAAATCTTCGCCGGTGGCAAGCGGGTTGCCATGGAGAACACGGAGCACTCGCTGACCTTGAACCAGGAGCACGTTAACGCCGGACGCAATACGACGCTGGACGACAAGGGTATAGCAAAGACAGCGCGGGAGGAAAAATTCCGCGCTCGTGACTCCAAGGTAAAGCAGGATGCCGAGAACGCAAAGATGATGGCGCTTTACAAACAGCATGTCCTCGGCGAGAAGGCTCCGGAAGTGGGCGGATTTGTTTCGCTCGACAGCCTCGGCGCCAAACCAAAAGCCAAGCCCATCGAAGAGAAGGAAGAAGTAATGGGCGATTAGCGCGACTCAATCACCTGAAGAATGCAGACCGCCGGAAATCTTCTCCGGCGGTTTCGTTTTGGCTGATGATGAGTACGGAGAAACATCTACCTCTTGGGCACGCAGTCTCGCTTAGCGGTTCTGTTTCGGGGGTGGATACTGACGATTATTCGTTGGCTACCTACCCTCCTATATTTCCCGGTAAAAATTTGACAACAAAAGGGTTAGAGCAAGGTTTCAAGGTTTCGCAAGGTTTCAAAGTTTCAAGGTTGAAGTTCAAAACCTTGTGTCCGTGCGTCCACCTATCTTTAGGATAGCAAATTCCAGGGGGCATTCCATCAGTTCGGGAAGAACTCTATGTCGCTTCGAATCAGATGTTTGGGAGGAATCGACAAGAATTTTCGCTTGACAACGTGTGGGGTGAACCCCTTGGGTGAGAGAAATTGTATCTTGACAGTTCGCCGTTGGCTGAAAAAGTGTGCTTATTCTGTCGGTTCTCCGGCAGGCTGGTCAGCGGTTGGTGAAACAGAGACAGGCTCTGGTGGAGACCAACCTGTCAAGGAATAACCAACCGGAGACTCATCGATCCGATGAGCTGGGGACTGCAACCGGTGCAGGTTTCATGTGGAGTGAACCCCAAAAGTGAAAATGTGCGCATTTTCGTCTCAAACTCCATTACTCTCACCCTGGGATTGTGGGTGCCTTGGCGATTTCCCGTCCGGTATTTTGAGACCGCCCAGTCGGCAACGATCTGCCTGGATGCACGGCAAGTTTCCAACAAACCAGTTTCGGTGGACACTGGCCGACTTCACGCAACTTATGAGGTTATCGGTCTAAACTCTTGTTGCGCCTTGAATTGGCAGGTATATCCTTTTGACGTGAATCGCCGCGCCTTCATCCAGAATGCGTGTTGTCTGGTCGGTTGCTCGTTATTCTCTTTCGCGGGGCAGGCCGCCGAGTCGCTCGGGACCATCGTTTATGTTCAGAAAAATGGTTTATGGTTGCGCGAACTCCCGGCTGGAACTCCGCGCCTGCTAATAAGTGGTGCAAACATTCAAAAGCCACGATTCTCGCCCTCCGGCGAGTGGGTCTCATGCGTTCACGCAAATAAGTTGCATGTCCTTTCGCTGCAAGCGGGAGGTGCGTATGTACTGGGCATATACAGAGACGATTGCCCCCCTAACGCGCAGTGGTCGCCAGAACGCGATGAGATTGTGCTCGAAACCAAGCGCGGCGTGTACATCTTTTCTGCGGAAAACCTATGGAAAGAGGCAATTTATAAGGTCGCCGATAAATGTTTTCCATTATTGTTCAGCTCAGACGGCAACGAGATTGTCTTTGCGGAGAGGTCAACGAAAGACAAGCCGGACGACGCTCAGGGACGCATCTGCCGGTTGTCACTGCGCGATTTCCAATCTTCCCGAAGCGTTCTGATTGCCGAGGATCACACTGGACTGATTCCCTATGCTTGGAATCAGCGGCGCGGAGAAGTCTATTACTGGCGGGACACGGACTTTTCCGGATCTCTGCGCTCCGATGGCCTCGAATTGGTTGCGGTCTCCGATAAGGGCGGCGCGTCGCACTCACTGAACATTGAGACTCTAGTCTATGACGACTCGCTATCGCTATCGCCGGCACAGAACCAATTGGTTGCTTGTGATGGCGGCGGGCGCAATACCTGGGCGCAAAAGCGAATCGTCCTCGTGAATTTGGAAACCCGGGCCAAACGTTATCTGACAAGCAAAAGCACGGCGGCTACAACGCCGTGCTGGAGCCCCGTGGAAAACAGAATTGTCTATTCCTGCGGTCCGGCAGGAGAGGAAGGAGGCGGAGAGCCCGCAAGGCGCCTGCTGGCACAACGCCGTTTGTGGAGCGTCGATTCCAACCCAAACGGTACACGCCGGCAACTGACCCATGATCCACTGTATCGCGACGAGGAACCAATCTGGTCAGCGAACGGAAAGCAGATTCTCTTCGGACGGATTTCGGCGGATGGACGCAAGTCTCTCTGGATCATGATGGCAAGCGGCGGGAACCTGCGACAGATAACGGGGACGCTGCCGATATACGATGGCCCCGAAGGCGCTTCATGGAGAAGCGAAGAGTCGTGGTGGGGCTATTACGGCCACATCGACTGGGCGAACGCATTTGATTGGCGACAGCATGGCGAGCTATCAAAGTAGATGTTGAGCGCGCGCATCTGGCAAAAGTTAGCCAAGCTTTGAACAGCCATCTCGCGCATGCCAAGGGATCACTACCGAAATAACGCCCATCTCAACTGCGACGGACCAAAGTCGCAATCTGTGAAGTTTGAAACTCCATTGGTACTTGGGAGTCGTGAAGGCCTAACCGGGGGCGATCTCTTGGATGCCGGACGCCTACAGGCCGAGTATTCAACTATCGCGGAATACGGACTGCTTAAGGGCGTTCAGGAAGAGTGAGGGCAAGGTCAGGAGCCTTGGGTGTGATCGTTCCAGCATTCCCACATTCGCCAAAGAAGGCGAATATGGGGCACCGGGCCTCAGGCTGTCGAACATGCTCGTCAGAGCAAAAAAACGTCCGCCGGAGTCCGGCGGACAATGTTTCGGGAGGACTATCTATCTTGCTTGGTCGAATGCGATCGACTCAGCCATCTGGTGGTATTCGTTCTGGCCGGCATTTAGTTCCACTTCTTTTGCAGAAATTTCAGAGTTCAACGCAGCCAGCCGGTCCTCCTGCTGGGTTAGAGCCGTTCGACGATGGGGGTATCCCCGAGATCGAAGGCAAAGAGAATCGATCACTGGCCGAAAAGCTTGAAGCCGCACGTGAGATTTGGACGGCGCCGGAGTCCTTCCCCTTCGCTACGCTCAAGGGTCAGGATGCGACTCTCAACCCGAAGTGGATACGTCTACCATGGAACCGCTATAGCCCTGTAACGTAGCGCTGGATAGCCGCGATCTTGCCTTTCTTTGCCAAGAGTTGGCGAAGCGCCGCTTCGATCTCAGGCTGGACTCCGCTGGTTTCAGGATGAAGCGAATCAAGTTGTCGCCGCTGATGTAGTGCGTCGGAAGTACGCGACGGAATTCGGAGGAAGCCACAGGGGGCCTTCGACTCCGCAAGCCGCGAAAAACGCGGATTGCTCCGCTCAGGATGACAGCGGCATTGTTGTCGCGAATTTGTGACGCAGTACACTAGCTCCGAAAAATCAGATTGTGGATTCGTAAATTTGTGCGGTGCCGCGACGTATTCACCCCGAGAGTGCATACCGAGTTCCCGGAATCGCCACTCAATGCGTCAAATTGCGGTTCGCTGAAATATGGCCTCACTGATGGGAGTGACCGATGCCACTGTGTCCCCGTCCTCTCAGAATGCACACTTAATACACGTAGGAGTGCGTTCTTCCTTCCACGTAATTCCTTATTGAGCGGAGAAAGCCTTGAGCACCTCATTTGCATCGGCAAAGCGACCGGACCTGAAAATCCTGCAACCTGAAAAGACCCTGACTGGCGGACCAATTCAGCAGTTGCAGAAAGGGCTTCCGAAGATGACGGAGTCGCTCTGTCCGGATTGTGAGCAGACCCGCCGCATCCCAGCCCGCATCTTTGAAGAGAATGGCCGCGTGATGATGGAGAAGACCTGCCCGGAGCATGGTGATTTCAAGGACTGTGTCTATTCGGATGTTGCCCTCTATTTGAAAATGGAGCAGTGGGAGTTCGGTGACAACAAGGGGCTGAGCAATCCGTCGGTGAATAACGGCGCGGAAGCGGTTTGTCCGGACGACTGCGGATTGTGCTCGTTACACACCTCGCACAGCGCGCTGGCAAACGTCGATTTGACCAATCGCTGCAACCTGACTTGCCCAGTCTGCTTTGCCAACGCAAATGCCGCCGGTTATCTATATGAGCCGGATATTGAACAGGTGCGGACGATGCTGACCACGCTGCGCAACGAGCGTCCAGTGGATGGGCGCGTGGTGCAGTTCTCGGGCGGCGAACCGACGATTCATCCCAAGTTTATTGAGATTCTGGCGATGGCGAAGGAAATGGGCTTCACCCATTTGCAGGCAGCAACCAACGGAATCATGATCGCCGCCAGCGTTGAGTTTGCGCAGAAGTGCAAGGACGCGGGACTGGCAACATTGTATCTCCAGTTCGATGGAGTGAGCGACGACATCTACCTGAAGACTCGCGGCGAAGCGCTACTTGCGAAGAAGATGCAGTGCATCGAGAATTGCCGCAAGGTTGGAATGAAGATCGTGTTTGTGCCCACGATTGTGAAGGGGCTCAACGATCATCAGCTTGGCGATATTCTGAAGGTCGCAATCGACAACGTGGATACGGTCAGCGGCATCAGCTTCCAGCCGGTGGCGTTTACGGGCCGCATCTCGAAGAAGGAACTGGAAGCCAAGCGCTTCACGCTCACCGATCTGGCATTCGCTTTGAGCGACCAGACCGGAATGTTCGATAAATACAACGACTGGTTCCCGCTGTCGGCAATCACACCATTCAGCAAGCTGATTGCAGCGGTGGAGCATCGCGGCGTGCCGACCATCTCAAGCCATCCGCACTGCTCGCTGGGAACGTATATGTTCGTGGACGAGAAATCGCGCAAGGCAGTGCCGGTAACGCAGTTCGTGGATATTCCCGCGATGTTGCAGGACATTGAAATGCTGTCGCGCAAATCCTTTGACGGCCTGAAGAAGTATTACAACGGCGCCAAGGGCTGGATGGATTTGAAGAAGCACTTCAAGGCCGATCTTGCACCCGAGGGACTGACGTTTGAGAAATTCCTCAACACGATTCAGGGAATGACGAACAAGAAGCTGGGCCGCGACGGCATGGATGGTACGTTTACCTATCGCACGCTGCTGGTGGCCGGTATGCATTTCCAGGATTCGTACAACTATGACATCGAGCGCGTAAAGCGCTGCGTGATTCACTACGCGGCTCCGGACGGAAAACTTTATCCGTTCTGCACCTATAACTCCGGGCCGACCTATCGCGAGAAGATCGAAAAACAGTTTTCGATTCCGTTCGAGCAGCAGTTGGAGCGCTTTGACTTCGCAAATATTGAGAAGTAAGGGTATTCAGCAGCAACAAGAAGGCCCGCCGAGCGATGGCGGGCCTTCTTGTTGTACTCGTCGCAATCCCGTGATAGCCCTCAGTTGATAGCCGCGGCGTTGCGCTGGGCCTCAATTTCTTCCAGCAACTTGGGGTTGGAGCAGACTTCGTAGTAGACATGGTCGGCCCAACGCACGAAGCGGAAGTCGCGTACTTCAACCTGTGCGGCTCGCCCCTCGCGCAGGAGTATGGGACGAAATACTCCGGGACTTACCGGAACCAGTCCGCGAAACATACGGAGGCGGTCGGTGCCCCAGGGCATTGGCATTTCCATTTCAAACGCTTCCAGTGAAATCTCGTCCTGCAGTTTCTCAAACGCGGCCTTCGGCAGGTGGATTCCGCCGACATTGTAGTTGAGCAGGAAGTCTTCCACTGCTCCAGCCGCAGCCTGTTCATCCGCTGTCTGGAAGACAAATACGTTAAAGATGGGGTTGCTACCCTTGATGTGGCGGCGCGCACGCTTGTGGCAGGCGCTGAGACGGTCGCTAAGGTTCAATGCCTGGGAGATCATCACCCTGTGCGCGCCGTCCATGAGGTAGAGCGGCGCGGAGCTTTGATATGCGATGCCGATTCCGATTTCCAACGGAGGCAATCCGCTTTCGGTGGATGCGGCGTTGTAGGCGCCCACGACGTTGAGGATTTCCATTGCCAGCACGCAGGTCCGGGCCACGCCAAAGCCGTGTTGTCCTTCGTTTTCCAGCAAGGTCAAGATGACCGCGTCGCCTTCAATGAACACTTTTTCCGCGCCGTACTTCGGCAGCAGCTTATTGACCGGTTCAAAAAAATTCAGGCTGAAGAATGAAGCCGGGTTGAGTCCACGTTCCAGCAGTGAACGAGTCAGGAACGTTGAGTCGCGAATGTCAGCCTTGATCACAACGTGATCGCTAACCCGCAGCCCTGCCGGTTTTTGCTCCTGCGGCAGCAGGAACTCATACAGCGTTCCATTGATCTCAGAAAGCTCGCGCAGGCGTGCGTTGTTCAGCAGGTTCACCGAATCCAGAGCGCGCTCGAGTACCTCCATTTTGCCCAGATCGCGATGGAAGCGCGAGATGTCGATGAGATAGCGTGCGGCATATCTCATGCGGTCTGCCGTGCCAGCCGAACGGACGCGCTGGACGGCCGCGTGCAGTCTATCTTGCGGGCGGCGCTCATGCGTTTCGAGCACGTCTTCCACTTTTCGCAGTTCGCTCTTCAAGATCAGTGCGCATTTCAACTGTTGCGGTGGAACTACGGCGCCGTAGTCGGCGAGGATAGGCACCGTTTCATAGGCGGCCACCGCGTAGTCCATGACCTCGGCATCTTCCAGTGTCTCCATCCAGGCTTCGGTGATGGCACGCTGCGCCTTCCCCCGGGGAGTCTGATCCGCGAGCCCGCTGAACATTAGCATCTTGGCATTTTCGGGAACATTGAGCAGTTGCGCCGCTTCTGGATCGCTGCGAGCCACTCCGAGGCTCTTCAAGAAATCCTTTGCCAGTACCACCAGGCGCTGGAAAAGATCGGGATCGCGGTCGAACCCTCCGAACAGTGCGTAGTGTTCTGCCCTGAGAAACGGGTTCTGGCTCGAATCCGGGAAGAGCAGGCGATTGGCAAGCACCTCATAGGCAGCCGCTTCCCGTTCGCCAAAAAGTGAGTGCCGCGTGCTTGCCACTGCTTCACGCTCCACGTCGGCCATGGTGGATAAAATATCTTCGGTCACGCGGCGCAACACCTGGCGTTTATTCATCTGGAAGTGAAGAACGCGGTCGCGCAGCAGTATCTGCTGGCGCTCGTCGTCAAGACGCCTTTCGCGGCGTTTCTTGAGATTCTCACGGCAACTTTCCAGAACGTGCGTGAACTGCAGCGCCAACTCGTTGCGCAGGAACTTAACCAGCGCAATGCGGCACAGCAGATCCAGTTGCATATTATCTTCCGCGTGGGCACGCCGCAGGGATGCAACCTGCAAACCGCTGAGGACCTGCTTGAATTCCGCCGGATAATCCACCTCCGGTTCCGGCAGCGCATCGTATTTGATGTGGGCGCGTCCGTAGGGGGAGTCGCCGAATGGATTTGCGGCCTCGACGCGGGTCAACTGCTCCACTCCGCCATGCTGCTCAATCAGGTTTTTCAGGTGAACTCGTGCAATCCGGGTAAATTGCGGGCTCAAGAATACGTCGGGGCGCAGGTTGTCAACGCCTGCCATCAACCCGTGAAGGGTGAGTTCCGGCACGTATGTAGCTAGCGTGAACTGGCTTGCCAAATCCTGCAGTTTCACGCGACCAAAGAACGCCATCGGCAATACTCGGACTTTCAACATGAGAAATTGTGAGCTGACTTTGGGACTTTATCACACGGCGAAGAGAAGAAAAGCGAAGAACTTTCATTCGCACGCTTCTTTTCGCACATTGGAATGTTACTGTGCGGAACGCATGCGAACCTTCTCGAATTCGTCGCCGGCCTTCCACTGTACCAACCCGCGTTGTTCCGCTGCGTGGAACCCTAATGCGATGCCGAAGCGGGCCATGACGGCGTTGGAACGATAGTCATATTCTTCCTTGAACTGGTCGGTTGGCTGGTGGTAACTCTTGTCCATGGCTTCGCTGTTTGCTTTTACCCACGATTCCGGATGCCCGGTAAAATGCTCGCCAGGCTCGATGGAAAATGCGGGGACTCCGAATTTCGCGAAGCTGAAGTGGTCGGAGCGATAGTAACCTCCGTTGTCAGGATGCCCGGCCTGGAGAATCTTGAGCTTGAAATCCGCCGCCGTCTTTTCAAACGTGCCGGCAAATGTTGTGCGCTCATATCCGGCTGCCTGCACTTCCGTGGGAATTCCGAGTGGCTTGACCGAGTCGTAATTCAGGTTGAGCGTTATGTCGGAGACTGGAACCGGGGGATGCTCCACGAGATAAGCCGAACCCCACAAGCCCTGCTCCTCGGCGGTCACCGAGGCAAAATACATGGAGCGCTTCGGCTTGGCTGGAATGGCCGCCACAGCTCGCGCCATTTCGAGTAGCATAGCCACGCCGCTCGCATTGTCGAGCGCGCCATGGTAGATGTTGTTGCCCGGTTGATTGGGACGAATTCCCAGGTGGTCGTAATGTGCGGTGAAGATTACCGCCTGCTTCTTGAGTTCGGGATCTGAGCCGCTGATTTCGCCGATCACGTTGTTCGAATCAAAGTGCCGGATACCCGAGACGAGGTGGGCGCTCACCTGCAAGGGGAGCGAAACCGGTTTGAAGCCCTTCTCCTGCGCGGCCAAAATCAAGAGATCGAGGTTCTGTCCAGCGTCAGCCAACATCGTTCGCGCCTTCTCCAGTTGTATCCAGGAAGCCAGCGCCAGTCTTGGTTCCTTATCGCCGGCCAGTCCCGAGCGCTCGCCCGACCACGAACTGCGCACCACATCCCAACCATAGCTGGCCATGCTCGTCTTGTGAATCAGGATGACCCCGGCAGCGCCCATTCGGGCAGCCTGCTCGTACTTGTATGTCCAGCGTCCGTAATAGGTCAGCGCTTTGCCGGCAAAAAAGTCCGGATCGTCCGACGGCGGTTCGTTCACCAGCATCAACAGAACCTTGCCCTTTACGTCGGTGCCTGCATAGTCGTTCCAGCCAAATTCCGGGGCTGTAATTCCATAGCCCATAAAGATCACGCTGGCGTTTACGTCGCTGATCTCATGCTGGTCGAGGTTGAAGACCACGATGTCGTCCAGCAGCCGTAAGTCCATCGTCTGTTTGGGGGTCTTCACTTCAATCGTGGTGCCCGGCAACGTCTCAATGCCAACCATGGGAACCTTTTGAAAGTAGGTTCCGTTGTCGCCCGCCGGTTCCAGCCCTGCTTCCTTGAACTGCTGAGCGATGTAGCTAGCGGCCAGGTCTCCACCCTTTGTCCCGGTGCCCCGGCCTTCCATGGCGTCGCTCGATAGGTACTTCACGTCAGCGCGAATCCGCTCGGCCTGCACATTATGCAGTGCCAGCATCATTCCAGCAGACGGAGTTGCATTCGTAGGGACGTGCTTCTTAGCCTTGTTCCCGGAACTCGCAAAGTTGGATGTGACCAGGGCTAGAAACAAAGAACAAATCAGCAAAGCTCTACGCACGATGAAGACTCCGGTTTGATGTTCCGAGAATGATTGTGAAGCTCAATTGTACGCTGTGCAGCGCGGCTCAGAAATGGAGCCGCAGCTTGACCGGTTCCCAGATTATCGCGCAAAAGCAGCGGCGCGAACCCGGGTCACCCGTCTCTCACCGCAGCTCGTGCTTGCGCAAAATCTTTCGTGTGAGACCGGTGAGCGGAAGCTCCCATATCTGCTCTCGACTTACCCAGCGGCCCGCCTTCTTCCGGCTTGCGTCAAGCGATTTCAGGGGCAGGCTCACCACCCGGACTTCGTAGTCGGTGTCAGTGATGGAGTGGCGCACCGCGAATAATTCGTTGCGATCCGCGAGCTGGTCTTCAATCTCCGGAAGCTCCCACATTGCGGCCATCTTTCGCTCGCCGGTTGAGCGCTGCACCAGGTAGACGCGATGATTGTGCTGGATCAGCGCCCGCGTCATACGCACCCTCTTGCGTGCCGCCGCGGACTTGCCGGTTTCTGCGCCGGGAGCGAGGCACCAGGGACGCATGGGACACACCAGGCACTGCGGATTCTGCGGCGTACAGACGGTTGCGCCCAGCTCCATCATCGCCTGATTCCAGTCCCCAGGTTGGCGCGGATCGAGCAATTCCTGCGCCCGCTTCCAGGCCGAGCCATCGTCACGCGGCGTACCGTCGATTCGGGTCAGCACGCGCTCGACATTGCCGTCCACCACGGCACAAGGTTCGCCGTACGCGATGCTGGCGACGGCTGCCGCCGTGTAGCGTCCAACTCCGGGGAGTTTGCGAAGGCTCTCCACGTCGTGAGGAATTACGCCGCCAAGTTCGGTGGCCACGGACCTTGCCGCCCGGTGCAACATCCGGGCGCGACGGTAGTAGCCCAGTCCGCTCCACAGTGCCAGTACCCGCTGCTCTGGTGCTGCGCCCAGAGCCTCGATGGTAGGGAACGCATCGAGAAAAACTCGATAATGCTCCAGCACCGCCGCCACGCGGGTCTGCTGCAGCATGATTTCGGAGACCCACACCCGGTAGGCATCGCGATTCTGACGCCATGGCAACGGGCGTTTGTGCCGTGCGTACCAACCGAGCAGCGCCGCGCGGACTTCGCCCAAAGTGGAGCTGTCACCTTGGAGCCGATTTTCACCCCGCGAGAGGGCTATCGGCTCTCGATTCCGGTCCGGCTTGCCTGGCAGTATCCCCATCGGTGAGCAGATTGTAACAAGCCTTGCGGGTTTTGCAGCCTCGTGGCGACCCAGCAGTATGCCGCAACCGGACAACACGGCAATGCCGCGACCTGCGTTGTTCTTTAATTTGCGCTTCTCCGGTTTGCCTCCCGGCCCACTTTGTGTTCTGATTCTGGTATGAAAATTAACGTCACCACGGCCGTAACCCTCCTTGCAGCCGGGATTTTTCTGGCTGGCAGCGCCCTGGCCCAAACACCTGCAACACCCGCAAAAGCGTCGACTACCTCCACCACACAGAAATCACCTGCGTCGAAGAGCATTGCTCCCTTCGCGCTCAAAACGAAAAAAGACAAAGCAAGCTACGCCATCGGCGTCAGTATAGGCAAGAGTTTGCAGCGAGACGAGGTTAATGTCGATCCAGCCATAATCCTCCGCGGTATGAAGGATGCTCTGGCCGGAGGCAAGCTCCTCATGACCGACGACGAGGCAAAGGCTGCACTTACCGAACTCCAACAGATGGCGCGAGCAAAGCAGGAAGCGAAGGCAAAAGTGGCTGGACAAGAGAACCAAAAAGAGGGCGAAGCTTTCCTCTCCGCGAACAAAAGCAAGCCGGGAATCGTCACGCTCCCCGACGGATTGCAGTACAAGATTGTGAAGCAGGGCGACGGCCCGAAGCCGACGGCCGCTGACACGGTCGAGTGCAATTATCGCGGCACGCTAATTAACGGCAAGGAGTTTGATAGCTCCTACAAACGCGGCCAGACAGCAACATTCCCGGTGGGTGGAGTGATCAAGGGATGGACCGAGATTCTCCAGATGATGCCGGTGGGTTCGAAGTACCAGGTTTTCATACCCTCCGAGCTGGCCTATGGCCCGCGTGGAGCGGGTGCTGACATCGGCCCCAATGCAACGCTCGTCTTCGATATCGAACTGGTTTCGATCAAGCCCAAGCCAGAAGCCGCCAAGCCAGCGGAACCGGCAAAAAAGTAGAAACGTTCCGAGCAGAATCGAAAATGCTCTTACGAGAGTGAGGGCATTTTCACGCTTTGAAGCGGCTGCGGGACTGGTATATCCGCCACATCCGCGAACCCACATTTGCTAACTTCGGAAAATATGGGGCACCTCGAGAAACACTTACTCTGAAAATGCTTTAGAACTGCGTAGCCTTGCTGCGGAAGGGAACCGTGATCACGGCTTCAAGGTCGATGGCTTTCCCGTCTTTGAGAGCCGGACGAAAACGCCAGTGCGAAAGCGCCTGGGCAGCATTCTGGTCGAGGCGCGGGTCAAGGCTCTGGACAACCACAATGTCGGCGACGCTACCGTCGGCGCGAATGATGGCGGTGAGAATGACAGTACCCTGGACTCTCTCGTTGACCAAGTCCCTGGGATAGGCGGGATCGGATTTGCTGACCACTTCGGGTGCGGCAATGGGCGAGCGCGCGGAGCCTGACTCCTGTGCCTGGTGGTGGTCTGGCGTGCGCTCAACAAAATGGATGATCCAGCTACCCGTCGCCGAGTTCAGGTTCGGCATATTGACCGATAGCGTATACGAATGCCGTCCGGCGAAGATGCGATTCTCCAACTCACTGCGCGGCCCCGTGGCTTCCCGGGCCATCGGCTGGCGCGGAATGGATGAGATGGACGGCGGTCGCATGGCGGCCATCAACTTTGCCCGCAAATTCGGATCGGCTGGCGCAGCCTTTGGCACTGGTCCATTGGGAGGGGCCACAGCCGCGGTGGGCGACACTACTGCGGAGACACTGATTCCTGGAGGCGCGTTGACGGAGGTTTTGGATTCACGTACGCCTGTGCCGGAGGAAGCGTCCGCGCCCACCGTTCCGGTGGCTTCGGCGCGACCACTGGGTGACGCGGCAAACTCTCCCAGACGATTACCGGGTGGCAGCTCCACTGGGCCGTGGATCTCGGCGGGATGAAGGCTTAAGGCGATAATCTGGCCCGAGTGGCCTTGGCGTGCATTGCCGACTTGCGGCGACGGAGGGACGGGCTCGGCGATGGACGGCGAAAGATGCGTCAGGTTGGCAGAGCTTCGGCGGTTCACATTGCCGAGATCGGGCGCGGGCTCTACCACCTTCGGGTGAAACGAAGGCATGGCGATGCGGGGATTGGCTTGCGCAATCACGTCGGGCGCGGGCTCCACAATATTCGGCTGGAATTTCAGAAGCTTCGGACGGGAGCGCAACGATCCGGTTTCCGCGACCGGACGGATCACCTCGGGCATGAATGCAGGCAGGCGCAGGCTAGCGCTGGCCGCTAAAGGTTGCACCGGCGCCGCAGGCTGATAAGCGACAATGTTCGGCAGGTTGAAATCATGCGTGAGTTTTAGTTTGGGCGGCACGACGATGGTCTGGCGAAGATTATCCGGGGTCTGAGGAAGCGAAAGAATTTCCTGTTTTGCCAGTACGGGATCGTGCTTTCCGCGTGACCGGGGGCGGGTTTGCGTACCATGCAGCTCGGGAAGATATTCACTGATGGCATAGCCACTCAACGCGCGTTGGGAGAGCGGACTGACAAGGCGCACGGCAGACTTCGGCCACATTGAAACCGCGCACAGCAATCCAAACAACGCGGCATGGGCAAGGACAGAATCGAACAGCCCTTGGCGCGGAAACGGCGTGGGTACGTTAACGTTTTGCCAGAAACCGTGGTCCGGCGTGGAGGTCGTCGCGACCTCGGGCACGACCCGCCCGTGGAGACAATCCATCAGGTTGCCGGCAAAAACCGTCAGCGGATTCGACCATGCCACCAGCAGGCGCAACTCACCGGCTGCGTCTGCGCCATTGCCGCTGGAGGAGTTGTTCTGGCCCCGAGTTTTAGAAGTGGCTCGCAAGAGTAAGGTGTGGCCGATTATACCCGAGCGGCTAGGAGCTCCGAAGCCACGGTACTCGGCTATACTCGATTTCAGCTATATGAAGAACCTTTTCGGAATCGTGGCACTGTCACTCGCTCTCGTTGCCTCTGGCTTGGCCCAGTCTTCCGCCAGTACCCCTCTGCCGGTCAGCGCAGACATTACCGGCATGTACTCGTTTGTGCATGAAGGCGAATTTGTGCAGATTGAAGTGACCGACGGAAAAGTCACGGGACTGGTTTCGCGCTTCAAGAATGAAGACCTGGAGAAGGCTCAATTTGTGGACCAGTTTTTTGACCAGGCAAAGTTGGAAGGGGCGCGCCTGACCTTTCGCACCAAGACCGTGGATGGCGTCCGTTTCGAATTTTCTGGTGTAGTGGGGCGGGGCCAGGCAAAAACTCCCGCGGAAGAAGGCTACTGGAACGTGAAAGGAACGTTGAAGGAGCAGCACACTGCTCGAGACGGAAAGGTCAGCGAGAAAACGCATGAGTTGACCCTCAAGTCATTTCCGCAGGATGTACCGCCGATCCAGGCAACGGGAGCAGACAAGAAGGAATAGTTCGTCAACGAGATTCCGAGGTTTCATCGGCCGGACGATCCATCGGCAACGGTTTCAACCGCGCGGAGTACTGTTGGCAAGCTTCTCTTCGATGAACGCCACGTGATCGGCTTCAAAGCTGGAAAGCTCGACGTAGAGCGCGCGAAGCTCGGGATCCCCGGCGGTCTCGGCCAGCAGCGCGTAGAATTCGCGCGCCTGATTCTCCGCGCTGAGGGCGACCTTTAGAGCGCGAAGGTGCGCCGTGGCGGCTGGCGCATTGGAGTCGAAGATATTGCGGTCTTCCAATTGCGGTAGTTCAATGATTTCCAGGATGTCAGCTTCGGTGAGCGCGCAGGAGGCCTGCCCGAACTTCGCGGTGTAGCGCTCCTGGAGAAGTGAACTGTGATGGCGTTCTTCGACTGCCATGTCCCAAAGAACCCCGGCAATCTCAAGGGAAGCGAAGTCCTGGAAGGAGACGAACATCTCCGCGAAGTTGTGGTAGATCCCGGAGTTTCGTTCTTCGACGAAAACAGCCACGTGGAGCGCTTCCTGTGGCGAGAGGGACTGGAAGCTACGTTTCATGATGAATTCCACCCTACTATTTCAGCACGGCGCGACGTAGCGGTGCGAGAAAGAAACTACGACTCAATGACCGGATGGGAAGACTCCGCCATCCGGGGCCAGGTTCGGGGTTCGCGGTCGCCATCCGCAACCGTTTCCAGTTGTGGGATGGTATCGTGGAGCCAGTGTTTAAGCGCCTTTACCAGGCGGCGCTGCGGGTCGTTCTTCTCGATCGGCTTGGCTGCCGTCCGGTCGCCAAACTAACTATCGATCAAGCGATTATTGATCGCGAACAGAGCTAGTTCCAATCGGCTGGAAACGCCGACTTTATCGAAAATGTTGGTCAAGTGATGCTTCACCGTGTCTTCACTGAGGGAAAACTTCTGAGCGATTTCCTTATTGCTGAGTCCGGCGACGATAGTCCCGAGAATTTCGGTCTCGCGGCGGGTGAGGCCAAAGCTGCTGCGGGCTCTGGAAGGCATCTGGGAAATGTTCTGCTCGCGCAGATACATCATCATGTCGGTTACCGGCGCGCGCCCGACCCAATACAATCCAGCGACAACGGCGCGAATGGCCTTGAGAAGCATCTGGGTGGCAGAGTCCTTCATTACGATGCCGCGCGCGCCCGTCTGCAGCGCTTCAATGATCTGGCGGCGCTCGATGGCGGCGGTGAGCAGGATGGAACGGGTGGTGGAGTGGCGCTGCGAAAGTTCCCGCAAAGCCTCTAGTCCGGGCATCTTCGGCATGGCAAGATCGAGCAGCAGAATGGAAGGCTGGTGCTGCTGAACCATGGCAACGGCTTCTGCGCCATCGGCAGCTTCGCCCACGACCTCGAAGTCGTCCTCAAGCTCAAGGAGGCGTCGCAGGCCGTCACGAAAAATCGTGTGATCATCGGCAATCACGAGTGTGATCATTTTACTGTCCATGCGAGAAATAGCCCTTCTGCGGTAATTTGATCAACAACTGAGAGCCGCGAGACGACTGCGAACTAATGAAGAGCTCGCCTCCAAGGTTGGTCACGCGTTCTTTGATGATTGCCGGCCCCTTGGCGGACTTCATGAGTTCCGTACCTGCCAGTGTACCCTCAAATCCAAATCCCACGCCATCGTCACTGACGCTGAGCCGCCAGTATCCATCCTGCCGGCCAAAGGTGACCAGGACATCCTCGGCCTTGGCGTGCTTCTGTACGTTGACGAGAGCTTCCTGCACAATCAGCAAGATCTCGCGGCAGGTGTGTGCGGAGAGGCGAATCTCGTCGACGGTGGAGACGAAGCGCGCGCCAATGCCGGAGTCGCGGCGGAAGCGATCCACCTGCTCGGCGAGATGATCGAGAAGTTGATCGGGTTCAACCTCCACGGGCTTGAGCTGATACATGAGATTGCGCAACTCGATGACCTGGCCGCGCAGCAGCGTTTCCAGCGTCTCGATATCCGGGACAATCGCCGGATATTCCTTTTCGGCGCGGCGGCGCAACATGTCAGTACGCATCTCCGCTGAAATGAGGGACTGAATCGCACCGTCATGCAGCTCGCGAGCAACGCGGGCGCGCTCGATTGCACTGGCCCGGGCGCGCAGTCTCCGCACGAGGTAAACGCCGTAAACGGCGGTGGCGGCCTGCTCGAAAAGAGAGCGCGCAAAAGATAGTTCCTGCACCGCGATCGTGCCCACCATCGCATCCACCAGCAGCATCCGGAGACGCCATTCGTGCCCAAGCGTTGCCGCAACGGCGAGTAGCGACCTGGTGCCTTCAGGAAGGAAAGGCAGCGATGGCACTTGCCCGGCAATGACGCGAGTCTGTGCCTTGGGGCCGAGAGCTAGCATCTTCATCGAGGCCGGCGAAATTCGTTGACAAAAGAAAGTGGCGGAGTAGTCGGGAAGGAGATAGGCGAAACGGTCATCCTCGAGAATTTCCTTGGAGTAAGGATGTGAATCGCGTTGCTGTTTTCCGCCCATTTGCCAGAGATAGACCTGGTCGGTAGCCAGATCATGGCTGACCAGGAAAACGCGAGAGGGGCCGAACAAACTGACGAACTCGTTGAGTACGGTCTGCAGGACGGCATTCAGGCTGTGCTCGGTACGAGCCGACCGCAGCAAGCGGGAGACAACCGCCGATTCCGCACGACGCTCCTTCTCATTCTCACCCAGGGTGCCAATCAGGTATCCGAGGGCAAACAGGTAGGCGCAGCGCACCGGTAGGCGGTTGATCTCAAACTGTCCCCAGGCAGTGCCATGCAGGTAGAAGGCTTCAACCATCAGTACCAGGCAACCCGCAACTGAGGTCTTTATGGCTTCAACGAAGCCCCAGCGAAAGCCCGCGGCGAGCAAAGCAAAAGAATAGATAGGGATGAACGGAGAACTGGAGCCATGGGAGAAGGCGGTGATGAGCGTCGGCCAGAGGATATCCGTGGTGTGCAGAGCGCGGAGGAAAAGGGTCGATACCGGACGGTTGGCGACCCACGCGAAAATGAAAAGGCTCTGCGCCACATAGATTGCCAACAGCAGGTAAACCACGTGCGCGAACTCCGCTGGTTCCGGTATTTCTATGGAAAAGGCGATCAGGGCCAGAACCGCGAGCAAGACACGGAGCGCACCAAGGACGGTTTCGACGCGACTACGTTCGGCCTCGGTAGTCGGGACGTTCAGGCGTGTCAGGTACCGGTAGGATGAGGGCCAACGCACGATCAACATGTCCTGAAGAGCGACTAAGAGCTGCCGCTGTGATTATTGATCTAAATGGCCCGTGGAGCAACACTTCAAGTCCGGCGAAGAGAGACCGTCCGGTTATCACGAACTGTTGTGACTTTTCTCACTGGACAAACAAGCACGGGCGGACTACGTTTTATTGCGACCTTTGCGAGCAGCCACGCCGGGCAACAATCCTGGAGAGTAGCCTGCCTGCCGGTTGAGGAGACTGGAGATGATTAGAGACGCTTTGAATAGACGGCAGCCTGCGGCACTTGGCGCCAAATTGCCGCGAAACTCCGTTCCCCTGGCTTCGAAAGGAGAAGTGAACCATGTTACGACCGGCTTCCTTCAGGTTGGCGTCGGCAGTCGCTCTGATTGTTCTAGTCACGTGCTTTGCGGCTTGGGCCGAGACAGTGACTGCGCCAAAATACGACAAGAGCAGCGAAGTTAAGGTAAAAGGCATCATCGACGACGTGAAAACCACGGCGGACAATACGGTCCACATCATATTGAAAAACGACACTGGCTCAGTCGACGTGACGGTTGCGCCGGAGAAATTCCTCAAGGAGATGGAAATAACCTTTGCCAAGGGCGACGCGGTTCAAGTTCTTGGGTCACAGCTTACAATCGATGGAAATCCCGCACTGCTGGCCCGCGAAGTAGTCCGTAATGGCGACGTCATGGTGATGCGCGACGAGCACGGAAAGCCCGTGTGGCTGGGCTGGATAAAATAGCATTTTTCTGGAATCATTCCGCGAGAACAAGATGGGCCGGCGTGCGACGCGGCCCACTTTTCAGTTTTCGGGTCGCCTACTTTTTCCTACCGGGAGGAATTACTACTGGCCGCCGCAGCGGCACCAGTCCTTCCTTGGGCATAACGGCCTGATTGGCTCGGGTCATCACTTCCTGCTGCACGTACTTCACGAACTCCTGCATCTGGAGCTGCATGTGCTCCATGCGCTCACGCATGTTGAGGATGATGCCGATGCCCGCGATGTTTACTCCAAGATCGCGCGCCAGGGAGAGAATGAACTCCAAACGCTTTAGGTCTTCCTCGGTGTACAGGCGGGTATTGCCATCGCTGCGCGACGGTTTCAGCAACCCCTCGCGTTCGTAAAGCCGCAGCGTCTGAGGGTGGATTTCATACATCTCGGCCACCACGGAAATCATGTACGCGCCTTTGCCCTTACGCTTCGTCATGGCTGCATCTCGCTGCTTGCGTCCCGCAAATCTCCGGTCGGCATGTTACACCTTGCTCCATAGCTCTTTGCGCGGATCCTCAGGATGTAGCTTCTCCAGCTTCTGCCAGAGTTCCTTAGCTTCGACGTTTGGGATCTCGGGGATGACGATTCGTATCTCTACGATCTGGTCTCCAATAACGCCGGGCCTGGTGGCCGAAGGTACGCCCTTCTCCCTCATGCGCAGTCTCTGCCCGGTTTGCGTTCCGGGAGGAACCCGAAGCACGGTGCGCCCATCTATGGTTGGCACCTCTACCTTGGCCCCGAGCGCTGCTTCCCACGGCAAAATGGGCAGCGTGATGCTGATATCGTCGGCATCACGGTGGAAGATGGGGTGCTCGGCAATGTGAACGATGAGGTAAAGATCGCCTGGAGGTCCGCCACGGACCCCTGGATTGCCCTTACCAGCAAGTCGAATGCGCTGGCCGTCGCGCGTTCCAGGCTTGATGCGGAAAGATACAGGCTCTGGGGTCATCCGGCCCATGGCCGATGGGCGCTGGATGTTCAGCTTCATCTCGCCACCGCGAATCGAATCCCAGAAAGGAACCTGCACGGTGTACTCGGCATCAGCGCCCGCGGTGTTGGTCTGTTCTTGTGCCGCTCCCCCGCCAAACATTCCGGAGAAGATATCCCTGAAGCTTCCACCGCGGCCTCCCTGTTGCTGGCCGCCAAAATCAAAATCGCGGAAGTCGAAATCCGTATGCTGACTACCCTGTGTGTACCCGCCGAAGGGACTTCCTCCCCCGCCAAAGGGATTTCCAGCGGCACCAGCACCGCCGCCGCTGTTGGCGTAAGCTTCGGCGGCTTTCGGATCAATATTGTCGGAGTAGAACCCGAGCTGGTCGTAAATTTTGCGCTTTTTGGGCTCGCTGAGAACGTCGTTGGCTTCGGAGAGTTCCTTGAACTTCTCCTCCGCCTTCTTGTCATTCGGGTTCACGTCGGGATGATACTTGCGCGCGAGTTTGCGGAAGGCCTTGCGTACATCGTCTGCCGTGGCAGTCTTCTTCAGGCCAAGGACTGCGTAATAGTCTTTCTTATCGGTTGCGGCCATTGTTGTTGATCTTCTTCTTCCCGCTCATTCCGCCGAATGAAACACCCTGCGCCCCAGCATACGTGTGCATGTATCAGCGTGCAAAGGCTTTCTTCGTGGAGTCCATGGAAAAACGGCACTATGTTTCCATGGACGGCCCAAGAAACTTGCTGCCCCTGCCGAGCTTCGACTTACCGGCGGCGGCAGGGGCAGACTGGTAAACGCCAAATGCGGTTGCGGGAAACCTAGTTCGTGCGCCGGGCACTGCTGTTGGGCGGCGCGATGAACACCGGACCAGTCAGCAGCGTGCCGTCATTATGTATCTCCACCGACTCGACGCCGTCACGAGAGGGCGTCAACAGAAACCACTGCGCCTCGTTGGTGTCGAAGGTCAGAAAGTACGGAATGCCGTTGACTTCAAAATTCATAAGTTCCCCTTTCGAGCCAGCCTGAATCTCTTAGGTTCACACTGCCCGTTTGTGAAGCGGTCAGAACGCGAACGCTCCGACCGCGAGAATATGCCGCCGATTACTTTTTGTCCTCCACGTCCACGTACTCGGCGTCGATGACACCATCGTCCTTCTTGGATTCCTTCTTCGGTTCAGTTCCAGCTTGCTGCGCGCCGGCTTCAGGATTCGGCGGAGTCGCCGCCTTGTACATCGCCTCCGCTAATTTGTGAGATGCTGCCTGCAGGCGATCACGTGCGGTCTGCATCGATTTATGATCGCCGCTCTCCAAAGCCTTCTTAGCATCGCCGAGCGCGTTTTCTACCTCGCCCCGCTCACCACCGGAGATCTTGTCGCCGTTCTCCTTCAGCATTTTTTCGGTCTGGTAGACCATGGCATCAAGCTGGTTGCGCGTCTCTACTTCTTCGCGCTTCAGCTTGTCTTCGGCTGAGTGCGCCTCGGCTTCCTTGGCCATTTGCTCCACTTCTTCCTTGCTCAAACCGCTCGAAGAAGTGATGGCAATCTTCTGATCCTTGCCGGTGGCGACATCCTTTGCCGTGACGTTGAGAATGCCGTTGGCATCGATGTCAAAAATCACCTCGATCTGCGGTACGCCGCGCGGCGCCATGGGGAGCCCGGAGAGATGAAACTTTCCCAGAGTGCGGTTCTGCGCCGCCATCGGCCGCTCACCCTGCAGAACGTGTATCTCTACAGATGTCTGATTGTCAGCCGCGGTTGAGAAATTTTCGCTCTTGCGCGTCGGGATCGTGGTGTTGCGCGGAATCATTGTGGTAGCAACGCCGCCGAAAGTCTCAATCGACAGCGATAACGGAGTCACATCCAGCAGGAGCAGATCCTTTACTTCTCCCTGCAAAACACCGCCCTGAATGGCCGCGCCAATGGCAACGACTTCATCGGGATTCACGCCGCGATGCGGTTCTCGTCCGAAAAACTCCTTCACTTTCGCCTGAATCATCGGCATGCGCGTCTGGCCGCCGACAAGTACCACTTCGTCGATCTTGCTGGCGTCGAGGCCTGCGTCCTTGAGCGCCTGGACGCATGGCTTGATCGAGTTATCGATCAGGTCGCGCACCATCTCTTCCAACTTGGCACGAGTCAAAGTCTTCACCAAGTGCTTCGGTCCCGAGGCGTCCGCCGTAATAAACGGCAGATTGATCTCGGTCTGCATGGTGGTTGACAGCTCAATTTTGGCGCGCTCGGCTGCGTCTCTTAAACGCTGCATCGCCATTTCGTTGCCCTTGCTACGAAGATCCAAACCGTAATCCTTGCGGAACTCGTCGGCCAGCCATCCCACCACGCGCTGGTCAATATTGTCGCCGCCAAGGTGAGTATCGCCGTTGGTGGACTTTACCTCAATCACACCCTCGCCTACCTCAAGAATCGATATATCGAAGGTGCCGCCTCCAAAGTCATATACGGCGATGGTTTCGTCCTTCTTCCTGTCCAACCCATAAGCCAGGGCAGCTGCCGTTGGCTCATTGATGATGCGCTTGACGTCGAGACCGGCAATCTTGCCCGCGTCCTTGGTGGCCTGACGCTGCGAGTCGTTGAAGTAGGCCGGGACCGTAATGACGGCGTCGGTGACCGGTTCGCCAAGATAGTCTTCGGCGGCCTTCTTGAGTTTTTGCAAAATCATGGCCGAGATCTGGGGCGGAGTGTACTCCTTGCCCTGCGCTTCGATGGCTACGTGGTCGCCCGACTGCACAACCTTATAGGGCACCATCTTCATCTCTTCACTGACTTCATCATAACGGCGGCCCATGAAGCGCTTGATGGAGAAGACGGTGTTCTCCGGGTTGGTGATTGCCTGATTCTTGGCAACTTGGCCGACGGGGCGCTCGCCTGTCTTGGTAAATCCGACCACGGAAGGCGTAGTGCGACCGCCTTCTTCGTTGGGGATTACCTTTGGCTCGCCGCCTTCCATGACTGCTACGACCGAATTTGTGGTTCCCAGATCAATCCCTATAGTTTTTGCCACTGTGTTTCGCCTCCTGCGTAATGCTGAAATAGATGTTTTGGTTGGCGCTCCCTCGGGAACCCGAACCCGGCAAAGTGCTCGTGGACGCCTGCTACTCAGAACCTAATACGATTGCGATGATAGAACCTGAGTGAGTTATTGTCAACTTAATAGATGAGCCGGGCCTGACAAAGATTCACAATCAATGGAAGTGAGGAACTCTGTCCTAAGTAGTTGAATGGAATGGCGAAAGCGTGCGACTGCATCCCGGAGAGCACTGGGCGAGTACAAAAAGGGCGGGGCGTGTAAAAAAGGGGCAGGCGGGATGGCGCCTTGGCATCGGAAAGAGCTCCGGAAAATCTTGTGGACGTTCTGATCAGATTTGTTTTCAGTGACTTGCCCAAGGTTTCTTTCCGCGTCCAAAGGGCGAGGAAGTGGGAACCTGAATTGCACTAGGGCACGCCATGGTGCGAGTCCCATGAGTGCTGCGACAGGTACAGCGAGGAGAATATTCGAGCCGGAAGTACTTCGGCTGCGCGTTCTGGATGAGGAGCACGCCGAGATCGAGCGGCGCTATGTAGTTCTGGAGGCGGAGATACTATCTGGGCGCGGGATGCCGTCGATGGTGAAAGCCGCCGAGAACCTTGTGGAAGCGATGTTGCAGCATTTCGCCCAAGAGGAGCAATTTCTGGAAACAATCTCGCGCCTGGTGCTGTTGAGACATCTTAAGGCCAACGCGAAAACTACGGTCCAGCTTCTCGATATCGAAGACGGATTGAGGCAGGAGAAGCCGTCGGCCGTCCTTCAACTGCTACTCCTCGTCAAGGTCTGGCTGTACTGGCACACTTGGACGGAGAGCATCGATTTTGAATGCGGGGCACCAGTACCTGCCAGACGTCACGGCATCCTCGCAAGACGAGAGCTGCCGCTTAGTCGTAGCGCTCGTAGATAACCCGCTTCTTCTCCCAGCCACATTCCTCGATTAGAAGGCTGCGCACGGCGGAAACCATCTCGTTGAGGCCGCAAATATAGGCGTGCATATCGGTACGCTGGCCGACGATCTGGCGAAGATGATCCTGAACGTATCCCCTGACCCCGGTCCAGTCTTCCCCAGCGCGGCTCAATGTGGCAATGTAGTGAAAATTTGATTGCTCGGCCGCCAACTGCTCGAACTCTTGCTGGTAATAAACGTCCTCGGGATAGCGCGTGCCGTAGATCAGCCAGACTTGCCTTCCGTTGTGGCGTTGCACGCCGCTGCCGTCCTTCCCGAAAAGGTACTGCGCCATGCTGCGGAAAGGCGCGACCCCGGTACCGGTGGCGATAAAAATCATGTCCTGAACTTCCGGCTTGATCACAAAGAGACCGTGCGGCCCATGAAACCTGGCGACCTCGCCGACCTCGCGATCACAAAGAAAATTGGACATGAAGCCTTCATCGACGCGGTTCAGGCAGAGATCGAGAGTATTATTGCCTCGCGGCGGCGAAGCGATCGAGTAGGCGCGCGTGACGAACTTATCACCGCGCGGCTCGCGCACGGAGATGAACTGTCCGGGTAGAAAGTCGAATGAGGAAACTTCCTCAACCTCGAATTCGAGGTGTTTGGTTTTCTCTGAAATGATCAGGGAGCGGGTGAGCCGGGCAGTGAGGAGGTTGTGTTCCATGGCTCCTTGATTCTATTCCAGAGCAGGGCGAACGCAGTTACCCGCAGAGGTTATTAATTCATCCTGCTCGTGGCAAGGCGCGGCGGAACCGGAGCGGGACTGGATGCATCTAAGGGCACAATGCCTTTAAGGCTGCAAGGGAGCCTAATGTCCGAGGGAATGGCGATGGTTGGTGCATTGGTTGAGGTGCCTTCAGAAGCGGTACTTGTGATCGTCTTCGGCGGCACGGAAGCGCACTATACGCTGGCAAAGCCGGTGGTTACGATTGGACGCCGTCCGGACCGCGACGTGGTGATTGCAGAGCCCCATGTTTCGCGGACGCACGCCCAGATCGAGCGGCGTGGCACCGAGTATTTCATCGTGGACCTCGGCAGCAGCCACGGCACCTTCGTCAATGGGCAGGTGACGCAAACCCAACGCCTGCGGGGCGGAGATCGCATTGAACTCGGCGCGATTGGCGGCAGCTATCTTATATTCGAGCATACGAGGCCGACGTCCTCCGGCATCAACGCCACGGGCTTACGCGAAATGCCGTCGATGATCATGTCGCGTCAGACGTCTTCGGAAAAACCCGGAGAACTGCACCTGCTGAACGTGTTTATCGAAGGCGCGCGGGCCTTGAACTCCGCCTCGGTTCTCAGCGAAGTGCTGACGAACCTGGTGGAGGCGGCACTGCGATTGACCAAAGCCGAGCGCGGCTTCGTTTTCTTATGCAAAGAAAACGGGCGGCTGGACCTGGCTGCCGGACGAAGCGACCGCGGCCAGACATTGGCCGAGGCGAAGGGAATTTCACATTCCGTGCTGAATGACGTGATCGCCTCATCCTCCGAGTTTGTCTTGAGCATGGGCGACCCGGGAATGACAGGGCGCGAGAGCATTATCGCGCACGACCTGCGAAGCGTTGTGTGCATCCCGCTGCGCAAGTCCCACTTTCGCGGCGAGGGCGACCATGGAACCATGGGCGTCTTGTATCTCGATAGCCGGATCGAAAAGGGAAAGCTCCCAGACGTGAGTCATGAACTGATCAGCGCAATTGCCCGCGAGGCCGCGGCGCTGGTGGAGAACGCCTATCTCGTTAAGGCCGAACAGGAAGCGCTGGCCTATCAACGGGAATTGGCGATTGCGTCGAACATTCAGCAGAGCTTGATGGAAGTAAAGATCCCGTCGATATCGTTTGCCGAGGTCGAAGCACGGAATATTTGCTGCAAGGAGATTGGCGGCGACTTTTACGACGTGATGCGCCTGTCAGACTGCGTAGCCGTTGTAGTGGCGGATGTGTCGGGCAAGGGAATCTCCGCCGCCTTGCTGGCTTCGGTGTTGCAAGGTGCCATTGACCCGCAACTGCGCCAAGGGGTGCCACTCGATCAGATTGCGGCGGGATTGAATCTGTACATCTACAACAAAATTGTCGGTCAGAAATATGCAACCATGCTGATGATGAAACTCTACGAAGACGGCGAGCTTGAATACATCAATTGCGGACACGTCAAACCGCTGCTGTGTTCCGAGGGATCGATTCGCAGCCTTGATAACGAAAACCTGCCCGTGGGCCTGATTTCCCCGGCTACGTTTACCAGCGGACGCACGCAGTTGCGCGACGGTGATCGGATGCTTCTGTTTACCGATGGCGTTGTGGAAGCTGAGAACCCGGCTGGAGATTTCTTTGGAGATGATGGCCTTGAGGCAGCGCTGGCATCGGAGTTTTCGCTGGGCAGACTGTTTTCTTCGGTCGATGCCCATAGGGCCGAGGCACCGCTATCCGATGACTGCACCGCACTCTACCTGCGGTATGGGCAGAAAGCCAATGAGAGCTGATTTGCGCACCGTCAGTAAGTTCCGAAGCTGTGGACGGAATGCATCGACCTTGCAAGTTTGGACTTATCGGCGGGATCTTTGGGACCCCATGTCCAATAAAGTCCAAGGTAGGCAACCGTGTGCGAGTCTCCGTAGAAGCTGTGGCCTCCGGTAAAGAGCAGGCTGAAATTCTCGGAGAAGTTGTAAATGCCTCCGGCGTTTATCAGGTGAGTGTTGCGAGCTGCATTGCTATCGCGTCCGGGATTAAACCACTCGGCACCCAGGGTTAGTTTCTTATTCAACTCACGTTGTGCCTGCCACCCGGCGAATGTGTGATCACGCATTCCGGGTGCGCGGTTGATGACGTAACCCGCGCCGCCGTAGCTTTGCCATGGTCCCCAGCTTTTCTGCACCCAGAGTGGAAGCTTTGCCCAGCTCTGTCCGTTGCCGAGGTTTCTCCGGCTATCACCAGTGGGCGCTTCAAGCATTGGAAAAACACCAAATTGCGGACGCGAACCCTTCTCCTGAATGAAGCGGAACTTTGCGCCTAACTCAAGGTCTCCAATGCCATAGGTTGTGGGGCCGGGATCGGCTGCGGAAAGAGCCATCGGCGCAACGATGTGCAGTTGCAGATTGGGAGCGGCTCCGACGTTGAACTCGAAGGCAGGGCCGGCCACGGCGTAGGCTCCGGAGGAGCGATCCAAGGTGGAGAACGTGTAGAACTCGTAATGCTGAAAAGGTACGGGCTCGGGATCGTCCGTGAAGAATGGCGGGCCGGCGAAGGCGAATGCCGGGATGAAAATAATCGCGATGAAAGTAAGAATGAACCTTCGAACGTCCATGGCGATTGGATGCTCTGCGCCAGGGAAGGTGGCATTGAATGCTCTCCGGATTCGCGGAAGGTATACCAGCAAAAGCAAGAGCCACGGCGAGGTTCTTGCAGGGGTGGAGGGCGTTGCTTCCCACGTTAGCTAACTGCGGCGAACGTGGGGCACGCGGCCTCAACTACAACCCGCCCATCAGCCGTACCGATTCGGGGACAACGTCTTGATCATCTACAGCCACCCGGCATCGATGGCCTACCCGGCATTTCAGGAGCGGGTGGCCTTTTCAAGCAGGTACATGTAGGAGCGATAGACTTCGCCGGTGGAGCGAGTCATGCCAATTTCGCAGGTGCGGCTACTGGAGTAACAGCCATCATGTTTATGTGCCTTGATCTCGGCAGCCTCATTGGACGTGGCCGAGGCCGTGAGTTCGGGAACCATGAAGCCGCGATCCCCGGCGAAAGCGCAGCACCCGAGGCTGGGAGGGACGAAGACTTCAGCACTGCACGCTCGCGCAATGGCCTCCAGTTTTGGCGAGAGTCCCATCTTTACGGCAGAGCAGACTGGATGCAAGGCGACTGATGTCTGCGGCGAACTTACTTTGAGTTTGGGGAGTAATTCGTCGTGGACGAATTCGATACTATCCACGATCTTGAGACGATCAAATCGTTGCTGATTCTCCGGCGTCAGGTATTCGCGCGCATGGACGAGTCCATAAGAGCAAGGACTGGTGTCAACCATGACGGGGAGATGACCTTCGCTGGACCAGATCCAGAAGTTCTCAATGATGCGATTGAGCATTGCATCGCGCGCTTCGTCAAAGCCCTTCGAGGAATAGGGAGTCCCGCAGCAGTTTCCGGCAACGTTGCTGGGAATCCACACCGGGACGCCCGCCCGGGCGGCAACCGCAACGGTCGCCTGCATCAGGGAAATGTCGTTGGGTTCGCCGGGAAGCCGTCCCATGGTTCTTGAAATGCACGCGGGAAAGTACACGGCCTGGGCTGCGAAACGGTTTGTCTCCGGGAGACCTCCCTTGGCGGCATGAGGCATATCGGCGGTCCACTCCGGCATGTTGGGGCCAATCACCTTGCGCATGGCTCCGGTGATGGCCTGCATTCCGCCGAGTCCGATGACGCGTTGCGCGAAATGCGCGATGCGAAGGCCGATGCGAACAAGGGATTCCACGAGCGCGAAGTTATCGACGGTGAACTTTGCGACGCCCTTCGCGAATCGCGTATTACGCAGAGCGCGGAAGCGCTTGACCAGTTTTCCGGTATCGATGCTGACCGGGCAGGTCGTGGCACAAAGTCCGTCCGCGGCGCAGGTGTCAAGCGCCATGTAGGGGAAATCGCGGTTGAGTTGAACCAGCAATTCGCTGCCGCCGAGCTTCTCCTGGCGCGCCATTTCACGGCGCACTACAATGCGCTGGCGTGGCGTGAGGGTCAGGTCCCGGCTGGGACATCGCGGCTCGCAATAGCCGCACTCGATGCATTTGTCGACTTCCGGCTCTACGACGGGAAACTGCTTCAGGTTGTTGAGATGAGCGCGCGGGTCGGAATTGATGAGGACGCCCGGATTCAACAGCCCCGTGGGATCGGCCAGCGTCTTAAGCTGACGCATAACCTCGTAGGCTTCGCCGCCCCACTCGGTTTCAACGAAAGGCGTCATGTTGCGCCCCGTCCCATGCTCTGCTTTGAGCGCTCCATCGAAGCGGTTAACTACAAGCTCAACTAAATCGTCCATGAAGCGCGAGTACTGGTCAATGGCGCGCTGATCGTTGAATGACTGGGTGACCACGAAGTGCAGATTTCCGTCCTTGGCGTGGCCGAAGATAATCCCGTTGTCATAGCCATGCTGAAGGAAGAGACGGTTCAAATCCTGCGCTGCGGGAGCAAGGTGCTCGATGGGGAATGCGACGTCTTCGATGATGACCGTAGTGCCGCTTTTGCGGACGGAGCCGACCGAGGGGAACATTCCGGCGCGGATCTTCCAGAGCGCAGCTTGAACTGCCGGAGAGTGGCTGAATTGCGCGGGCTGAAGCAACTTCAGGCGCGAGGTGGAATCTGCCGCCAGGGCTTCGAGTTCTGCACGCTCGGATTCCAGCGCGGACTGGAATTCGACGAGCAATCCGGCAGCGCCTTCGGCGAGAGTCCTTATGACCGGCGGCGTGCCTGCCTGATCTTCAACCGAGCGAAGAGATGCGCGATCCATGATCTCAAGCGCCTTTGCACCGGCCCGATGCAGAGGCACGATGGACTCAGAAGCGGCGTAGAGGTCAGGGAAGAGCAAGAGCCCGGTATATTTCACCGGAAGATCGGGAACCGTGTTCAGAACCGCCTCAGAGATGAACGCCAAAGTGCCTTCCGAGCCAATCAACAGGTGGGCGAAGATATCCACCGCGCGCTCGAAATCGAGGAAGGCGTTAATGCTGTATCCGGTAGTGTTCTTGGTGCGGTACTTGCGGCGAATTCGTTCGGCAAGCGCAGGGTCTCCCTGAATTCTCGACTTGAGTTCGAGGACGCCACGCGCCAACGCTGGCTCGCAGGCCAGGAAGAGCTCATCGGCGTCCGCGGCTGCTGTGTCAATGGCGGTGCCGGAGGGGAGAAGGAATCGCACGGAGGCGAGCGTGTGGTAGGCGTTTTGTTCAACGCCGCAACACATGCCGCTGGAGTTATTAGAGAGAATTCCTCCCAACGTGCAAGTTGCGATGGATGCCGGGTCGGGGCCAATTTTTACCCCATAAGGAAGTAGCGCACGATTTGCATGAGCTCCAACTACCCCGGGCCGGACGCGAATCCTTCGGCCGTTTTCAAACACATCGAGATCACGAAAGCCGCGCGTGACTTCAACCAGCAACCCGTCGGAGACAGCCTGTCCGGAGAGGCTGGTGCCGGCGGCGCGGAAGGTCATCGGGATAGAGTGGTCATGGCTGAACTGAAAGAGCTTTGCAACTTCTCGCTCATTGGCGGCCTGCACCACGGCTTTTGGGATCAGCCTGTAAAAGCTGGCATCCGAAGCGTGAGCGATGAGATCAATCGGACGCACAAGGATGCGCCGCTCGTCGAGAATTTGAGATAGCTTGGAGGCGAGTTCCACAGTAGAGTATTCCGGCCTTGCGATTGCCGATACCGCCATTTTTTGTGAGCTCCCGGAAAAGTGAGACAGCCGGTGAATCTCCCGGCATCTGGTTACAAAGTTGGTAGGTTATATCACAATGCAGGGCGATAAAACCAGCGTGCCAGCCATTGAGTAGCGCCCTGTGCGAGGAAAGTAACAGAGTTCCAATCGGCGTTCCCCGGCTTCGGAGTTAAACTATCACATGACCTTAGGTTCGCGTTTTTCTCTCCACAACCTTGGCGCCGCTATTTTGGCTTTGACATGTATGTCCTTTGCGCAGGCGCAACCCATTCGAGTCACTTCTCCGCGCTTCTCTGTCAGCGTCGCAGCAGGCAACAACAATGAGGCGCTCGATGGCCGCGTGTATCTTCTGCTTTCCACAAACCCGGACGACGAACCTCGCATGCAGATCGACGACACCCCAAGTTCACAGATCATGTTTGGCGTGGACGTGGAGGGGCTCAAACCTGGGCAGTCCGTGGTGGTAGATGAGCACGCCGACGGTTATCCGGTCCGCAGTCTGCGCGATCTTCCCACGGGCGAATATTTTGTTCAGGCAGTTCTGCACCGGTATGAGACGTTTCATCGATCGGACGGAAAGACCGTGAAGCTGCCGATGGACCGTGGCGAGGGGCAGCAATGGAATCTTGCTCCGGGAAATCTTTACAGCAAGCCGAGAAAAATTGTGATCAGCGCCGGTGGTGCGCCGGTTGAGATTGTGCTCGATCAGGTGATTCCGCCGATTCCGGAGGCTGAGGATTCAAAGTACGTGCGACATCTCCGGATACAGAGCGAGCTGTTAACCAAGTTCTGGGGGCGGCCAATGTATCTTTCGGCGCTGGTATTGGTGCCAGAGGGGTTCGACGCCCATCCGGAGGCACGCTTTCCTCTGTTTATCTCTCACGATCATTTTGCGAGTGAGTTCGCCGACTTCCGCACAACTCCGCCTGATCCGGATTTAAAGCCGGACTACAGTGAACGCTTCCATGTTTCGGGTTATAACCGGATTATGCAGGAGGAGTCATATAAGAATTACCAGCAGTGGATTTCGCCGGGATTCCCGCGCTTCCTAGTGGTGAAGCTTCAACACGCGAATCCGTACTATGACGATTCCTATGCCGTGAACTCGGCCAACGTTGGCCCTTATGGCGACGCGATTGAAAAGGAATTAATCCCCGCCATCGAGAAACAATTTCGCGCGATTGGAGCGGGATGGGCGCGATTCGTCTATGGGGGATCGACCGGAGGATGGGAGGCGCTGGCAGTTCAAATTTTCAATCCCGACTATTACAACGGAGCTTTTGGAGCGTGCCCCGACCCAGTGGACTTCCGCTCCTATGAGCTAATCGATATCTATCATGATGACAACGCGTTCTATCTGCAAGGCGCGCATAAGCGCGTGGCTCAACCCGCTATGCGCGATTACCTGGGGCACTCCACGCTGACCATTGAGGAGAACAACGCTTACGAACTGGCGCTGGGCAGTAAGGGACGTTCGGGCGAACAATTCGATATTTGGCAGGCCGTGTACTCACCCGTGGGCGACGATGGTTATCCCAAGCCGATCTTCGACAAGCGCACCGGAGTGATCGACCATAACGTAGCTGCCTACTGGAAAGAACACTATGACCTGCGGGCCATCCTCGAAAAGAACTGGTCCACGCTTGGTCCCAAGTTACGGGGCAAACTACATTTGTATTGCGGCAGCGCCGATACTTACTTTTTGAACGACGCTGTTTATAAGATGGAAGACTTCCTGAAGGCAACGACGAATCCGCCCTATGAGGGCGAAGTGAAATACGGAGACCGCGCCGAGCACTGTTGGAATGGAGATCCAACCCAGCCGAACTATCTATCGCGGATGCACTACAACACGATGTACTTGGATAAGATCCTGGAACGCATTGTAAAGACTGCACCTGCAGGAGCGGATCTTACGAGCTGGCGGTATTAAGGTTCGTGCTGCCGTTACTGCGACAGGAGTATTGCGACGGAGGAAATTCTTAACATGAAGGTACTGGTTACCGGTGGTGCGGGATACATCGGCAGTGTTGTTGTATCGCAGCTCGTGGCCGCTGGTCACAAGGTGATTGTCTATGACAATTTAAGTAAGGGCCATAGGGAGTCAGTCTCTCCAGAGGCTACTCTCGTGTTGGGTGACGTTGCCAACCGGGAGCTGCTCGACGCAGTTTGTGCGGAGCATCGGCCCGATGCCGTAATGCACTTTGCGGCTTGGATTGAAGCTGGCGAATCGATGCACGATCCGGCGAAGTTCTTCCGTAACAACTCGGCCAACGCACTTACTTTGCTGGAAGCGGTACTTAGTCACAAAGTGCGAAACTTTGTTTTTTCTTCGACTGCTGCGCTGTACGGCGAGCCCGAAGAGACTCCGATCCGTGAGTCAAGCAAGCTGTTGCCCACAAATGCGTATGGCGCGTCAAAGCTGTTAGTCGAACAAATGCTTGGCTGGTTCCACCGGATTCACGGCCTCTCCTATGCGAGTCTGCGCTATTTTAATGCGGCAGGAGCGACCGACACTTTGGGCGAACGCCATGATCCAGAGTCTCACCTGATTCCGATTGTTCTTCAGGTAGCCAGCGGCCTACGCACCCATGTCAGCATCTTTGGCGACGATTACGACACGCCTGACGGGACTTGCGTACGCGACTACATACATGTCTCCGACCTTGCCAGCGCGCACCTGCTTGCGCTCAACGAATTGCATTTGCGCACCCAACCATCGCAGCTCATATATAACCTCGGAAATGGGCATGGATTCAGCGTGAAGGAAGTCATCGAGTGCGCGCGGCGCGTCACTGGACACGCCATTCTTGCTGTCGTTGAACCACGGCGGACAGGGGATCCGGCGATTCTCGTAGCGAGTTCGGAGAAGGTCCGCGCCGAGCTTGGCTGGCGGCCCAGTTATCCAGAGCTGGACAGCATCATTCGCAGCGCCTGGGAGTATGTACATTAAAAATGTTTGCCCGTCACATTGACGTGTGACGACATTTCAAGGTATAAATCCAACCATGACGTTGTGTTGCCAGTTCGGTCGAGTGATGTGCTGCATGTGCTGTTGTTGCGGCATGGACCCATCTGGCGCACGGGAGATCGTGGTATAGCAATTTTCTAGACCAGGATCTAAAGGCAATCGACCCATCCGCCAGGATTTCAAGCGGGTGGGTTTTTTATTGGAGGAAAGATGGCAGAGCCGTTGAAGGAAACTAAGGCGCAGCGAGCAGAACGACTGAAACGCGAGAAGAATCCGTGGGAATGCCTCGACGAGATTCGTGAATTTGCCAGAGGCGGCCATAGCTCCATCACTCCGGAATGGCTCAATACTTACTTCCGGTTTTGGGGAGTGTACACGCAGGGCGACGGCGCGGGAGTAACTGGGGGCAAGGGCGGCGAAGGCAATCAAGTGCCGTACTTCATGGTTCGCATTCGAATCCCCAACGGCTTGCTGTTGAGCCACCAGGTTCGAGCGATCGCCGAGGTCAGCTCGAAGTACGCACGAGGGTTGATCGACATTACGGTCCGCCAGAACATTCAGCTTCACTGGGTGCGAATCGAGGATCTTCCGGCTTTGTTAGAACAGTTGTGGCGGGCTGGGCTGACCACCATGGGCTCGTGCGGCGATGACACACGAAATATTACGGGTTGCCCTCTTGCGGGAGTTGCTGCGGATGAAGTCTTCGACCCGTCATCGTTGGCGCTGGAACTGAACCGTTACTTTGTCGGAAACGCCGAGTTCTACAACCTTCCGAGAAAATTGAAGATATCCCTCACCGGTTGCCAGGCTTGGTGCTCTTATCCGGAAATCAATGACGTCGGCCTTACCGGCCTGCTTCGGAGGCGCAACGGTTACGATGAACGCGGCTTTTCACTGAGGGTGGGCGGAGGCCTTTCAACCCAGCCGCATCTCGGTCTCAGGCTCAATGCTTTCGTTGGTTGGAATCAGGTGGTACCGGTCGTAAAAGCTATTGGCGAGATATTCCGCGACTCGGATATTTTGCGCCAGAGCCGCGAACAGGCCCGCCTGAAGTTCCTCTTCCTGAAGCATGGATGGAACGCCGAGTCGTTTCTTTCTGAAATTAATAGCCGCCTCGGGTTTCAACTCGATGCGGCAGAAGAAGAGACCTTACCCTCCGACCTCTACCGCGATCACGCTGGAATACACCCTCAAAAACAGCCGGGATATTTCTATGTTGGAGTATCGGTGTTACGAGGACGGATCAACGCCGAACAGTTACACGCAGTGGCCGCCCTTGCAGACCGCTTTGCCGGCGGCGAGGTGCGAACGACTGCGATGCAGAACCTGCTGATCGTCAATGTCCGGCGAGAGAACACGGAGGAGTTGCGGCGCGAGCTCGAAAACATTGGCCTGCACGTCGAGGCTTCTCAGTTCTGGCGGGGCGCGGTCGCATGTACCGGCACGGAGTTCTGCAAGTTAGCCATCACGGAGACGAAAGGTTTTGCGCGATGGGTGGTGGAAGAACTCGAGGGCCGCGTTCCTGGGTTTGACCAGCAGCTCAAGTTGAATATTACCGGGTGCCCTAACAGTTGTGGACAACATTGGATCGCCGATCTCGGATTGGAGGGCAAGAAGATCAAAGTCAACGGGCAATTTGCCGATGCCTATTACTTCTGCGTGGGTGGCTCGGTTGGACGGGTGCAGTCGGTCGCGCGTCCGGTGGGTTATCGCTGCCTTGCAACCGAGGTCCCGGAATCGATTGCGCGGTTATTGTCCAGCTATACGGCGCTGCGCGATGGCGAGGAGAGCTTGCAGCAATTTTTCGCGCGCAAGTCAAACGAGGAACTTCGAGGTTATCTCGCAGGCGGCGCGGTAGTGATGGCTCTGCGGGATACGCCGTGGGCCCCGGTGCCGCATGGGATCGAGGGTTAGAGGGCTGCACGAGATTTTAGTTACTGCAAGGCAACGGGCGAGTAACGAAAATACGGGGGGAACATGGGTAAGGTTTATCTGGTTGGCGCGGGTCCGGGAGATCCTGAGTTACTAACCCTGCGTGCCGCGCGACTGTTGCAACAGGCGGACATCGTTTTACATGACGCTCTGGTCAGCGCAGAGATACTCGCCATGATCGGAACCAGCCGCGTGATCGACATCGGAAAACGCTGTGGCACCAAGTTACTAGCACAGGAGGAAATCAATTCCATGCTGGTGTCCTATGCCTCTGAGTATGACATCGTGGTCCGCTTGAAGGGTGGAGACCCATCGATCTTTGGCCGGGCAGGCGAGGAAATTGAGACGCTGGCCGAGGCCAACATTTCATATGAGATAGTCCCTGGCGTTACATCTGCAATCGCCGCCGCGGCGTCGGCGGGAATCTCGCTAACCGACCGGCGCTTTGCCGCAAGCGTGGTGTTTGCGACTGCGCATCGCGGGCAGGATGCCGAGGCAGTCGCGTGGGATCGGCTAGTCACATCGCGTTCCACTCTCGCCATCTACATGCCCGGAAGCAACTACAAGTTACTCGCCGAACAGCTTTGCGATGCAGGGCTCGATGCGCAGGTACCTTGCGTGATCATCTCCCACGCAGGACGCGCGGACCAGCAAATACAGTGGTCCGATCTTACATCGCTGAAATTATCAGGGGCCCTTCCCGCGCCAAGTTTGTTGATCGTCGGTGAATGCGCAAGAACGCTCCATCGTTCAGAGGCTGTGCGGCACGGTTTTGTCGTAGATGACGTAAGTACGGAAATAGAACCACAGTGGGTTTGAGTCATTCAGGAGAACATATGTCCGAAGAGAAAGTCGCAACCGCAACCGCTCGTCCTGGCCTGTCTCTCGATGCCTGGGCAGTTATCACTTCATTGGTGCTCGCGCTGTTAGTTCGGGTAGGAGCGCTGAAGCATATCCCCTGGTAACAGGACACTCAGAAGGAGAACGCAATGGCCACAATTGCCCTGCTGAGCCCAGAGGCTCAAAACCCATTTGCAAGTGTCGCGCGCTTTGTCCCGGGTGTGCTGCTACTGGCGGCCATCGGCTTTGGCGGTAAGGTGCTCGAACAATCCATCAACGGCTATGCCAAGGTTCATCATCTTGTCATTCCCAACATTGAATATGTGCTCTGGTCGATTGCGATTGGACTGCTTGTTGCAAACACAGTCACGATTCCGCAAGTATTTCTTCCGGGAATCGCGACTTACGAATTCTGGCTGAAGGCGGGCATCGTGCTGCTGGGCGCGCGTTTCGTGGTGGGCGACGTTCTCAAACTTGGAGGAATCAGTATCACGCTCGTGATTCTGGAGATTTCCGGCTCATTGGTGCTAATGACGCTGCTGGGCAGGTGGTTTAAGTTAAAGCCGAAATTGACTTCGTTGCTCGCGCTTGGCTCGGCGGTGTGCGGCGTGTCTGCAATCATAGCGGCCAAGGGTGCGATTGACGCGGACGATGAGGATTCCTCGTTTGCGATTGCGGCGATCCTTGCACTCGGAGCTATCGCGCTGGTCTTTTTTCCGCTCATTGGACACGCGCTACATTTGAGCGACAACGCTTATGGACTGTGGTCGGGCCTCGCCGTGGACAACACGGCCGAAGCGACAGCCGCTGGGGCGCTGTTCTCCGATGCGGCCGGCAAAGTCGCCGTGCTGGCTAAAACGACACGCAACGCGACGATTGGCTTCGTGGTGCTGGGCTATGCCATCTATTGGGCCAGTCGGGGACAGGCCGAAAAGGTGACGAACAAGGCAGCTTTCCTATGGAACAAATTTCCAAAGTTCGTGCTCGGCTTCCTGGCGATCTCGTTACTGGTATCAGTGAATGTCTTCAACAAGGGACAAGTGGAATCGCTCGCGAACCTTTCCCGCTGGGCGTTTTTGCTGACGTTTGCGGGAGTCGGGCTGCGTACGAATTTCCGCGAGATGTCAAAACAGGGAGCGCGGCCTTTCATCGTAGGCGCTTTGGGAGAAGTGTTGATCGCTGGACTGACACTGGGTCTGGTGGTGGCGGCAAACGCGATCTGGAAACTCTAGGGAGGCTTTACGATAGGTGCAGACGAAACGGGGACAAAAGGAGATCAACTCCAACCGCAGAATCAGGACCTCTGCAGATGTGGAGGGCATTGCTACCCACCTTATCCGCGCAAAAGCAGCGCGGCGAAGGTGGGGCACCCGGCACCCGGCTCATTCTCCCGGCAATCCTTGCGTTGGAGAAAACTCCATCAACTCAATTGGCGCGCCATGATCGAGGATCATGGCTACTCTGACTCCTGCGCTCGGACTGTTCGGTGGAATCAGAATCTCCTGCCCAACCAGAGCAGTTTCAAGATCATCTACCTCGAAGGCTACATGAGGAATGGTCTTGACAGCCTCGGGGTAAGGCGCATCCGGATCAAATCGCATCCACTGAACGCCGCATGGACTGGTTCGAAATCCCGCCACGTGAATACGAAGATGGGGCACATGAATCTCATTGGGATGCGGGATTTGAGTGGGAATTCCAATGTGGTGATAACGCCAGCCATTCCTCGCAATTACAACTGGAGGCTCGTTGTCCTGTCTCAGATATTCGTCCAAACAGCAAGCTCCTTTCGGACTAAACAACTGCACGATAGTGCGCCCATCCCCGTTGGAAACGAATAACTGTTCGAAACAGGCAAAGTATTCAACTATCCTATTGCCAAAAGCGTTCGGGAAGATTGAGGGCTAGGTCAAGAAGCTCTTGGCTGCGATCGTTCCTGCATTCCCACATTCGCCAAAAGAAGGCGAATGTGGGCCACGCGTCGGGACTATTTCTTGACCGTGATCGTTGTTGAATACTGCGTATTTTCCCACGACAACTTAAGCGTTCCACCGCCGGACGGATCTGCGGCAACCTGGATGGTGAACTGGTCAACCGGATGCTCTAGCGTATCTTTCTTGAGGTCGATCCGAGCTACGTCCAATGCTTCGTCATAGGTCTTTTTCGGATCGCCGCTAATACCCCATTGTCCAATCTGTTTGTTGACGATCAGTTTGGCTTTGCCGTCCGCAGTTGGCAAGGTCCGAAGCGTATAGGCGCCGGCAGGGATCGTCGCACCGCCGAGTTCGATTGGTTGTTGGGTGATGAGCAAGGTAGCTTCATCGGCACCGGTGCGCCAGATCTTGTCATAAGGCACAAGTCCGCCCCAGATTTTACGAATCGCGCCGGTGTTGGGATCCTTGGTGTAAGGGCGTCCGTAAACGACCATGACACGGTTGCCGGCGATGACCGCGCTGATTGTTTCATGTGGACTGGTTCGTTTTTGCTGAGCTGCCGCTGGTAAAACGCAGGCTGCCACGGCGGCAATGAGGAGCAGGGTACATTTGAGATTTTTCATGACAAACATAATATCCCCTGCGCTCGCGGTGGGTAAGTACAACGAATACGGATTTTTTCGGAATGGTGACGACTGCGCCGGGCAACGCCACTCCCGAAAACGCACCGATGCCTAGTTTCCAACAGGCAGAGTCGCACCTTGGCACCGTATTGACACACGCGTGCGGTACAATCGGGCCACCATGAGATTGTTGCTGAAATCCGGCGTTGCTTCGTTGCTGGCGTTGTTGCTGGCTACGTTTGCGCACGCCGAACCGGTTGCGCAATTGCATCCTACCGGGTACGTGAATGACTTCGCGCATGTTCTCCAGGCGCGGTATGTCGCGCAGATGGAAGGCATTTGCCTACAGGCGGACCAGAAGGCCCATGCGCAGATTGCCTTGGTTACCATCAATTCCCTTGATGGAGCGGACATCGAGAGCTATGCGGTCAATCTCTTCAAGGCCTGGGGCATTGGAGGCAAGTCGAGTAATCGCGGTGTTCTGATACTGTACGCCATCAAGGATCGCCAGTACCGCGTTGAAGTCGGCTACGGGCTAGAACCGATTTTGCCTGACGGGAAGGTCGGAGGCTTTCAGCGGGAAGCGGTTCCGCTGATGCGCAGCGGCGACTACAATGCGGCACTGATGCTGGTCACCAATCGGATAGTGGGGGTCATTGCGCAGGATGCCGGAGTTCAGATCACCAATATTCTGCCGCAAGGCGCCTACCGGGCGCCGGTTCCTGCCAACCAACCGCACATTTCGCTGACTGGAATCATTGTTGCGGTGGTCTTGCTGATCATTATTCTATGTACTCCCCTGCGCGGCGTGTTGTTTTGGCTTCTGCTATCCCAGATGGGCGGTGGGCGAGGCGGAGGTTTTGGGGGAGGTGGTTTTGGGGGCGGTGGCGGCTTTGGAGGTTTTGGCGGCGGCAGTTCTGGTGGCGGCGGGGCTAGCGGCAGTTGGTAACAAGCGAGGAAGCGATGGTTCCTGAAGACAAGATCGACGATTTTGTGAAGCGCATGAGCGCGGCGGCTGGGACAAACCTGGAGAGCATCATCCTGTTTGGATCGGCTGTGGCCGGTGATTTTCATCCCGAATTCTCAAACCTGAATCTGTTCTGTGTGCTGCGCGATAGCTCGTTTCCGGCTCTGCGGGCCCTGGCTGCGGTTGCGCTGTGGTGGGACGGTCAGAAGCAGCCTCCTCCACTTTTTATGACGCGCCGCGAGCTCGAGCGTTCCACCGACGTCTTTACCATTGAACTTCTGGACATGCAGCAACACCATCGGGTTCTTCTCGGCGAGGATGTTTTGCAGGGTTTGGAGATTCCTCGCGACCTCCATCGAGTCCAGGTGGAATATGAACTCCGCGAGAAGCTGCTGCTGCTGCGGCAGCAATTGCTTCTATCCTCCAGCAACGACCGGCGATTGTGGGAATTGATGGTGCGCTCGGTTTCCTCCTTCGTCACGCTTTTTCGCCATGCGCTGATTGCGCTCGGACACGCCGTTCCGGTGGGGAAGCGCGCAGCCGTCCAGGCCCTGGCGCAGCAATTGAAGTTTGATCCGTCTGCGGTGGAGCAGGTGCTGGACGTTCGCGAGCACAAGGCGAATCCCAAGAAAATTGATGTTAACGATCTCTTTGCCCGCTATCTGGCAGTGGTGGAGCAGGTCACGACCGCTGTCGATGAGGCGCCGCACTCGGATGCGTCTGCCCATCTGTAACCGCATTACACTCAATTAACGCAGGAGACTTATGAAGAAACTGTGGATTGCAATTGCCGTAATCGCCGTGATCGTTTTCATCTTCTTCGGACAATACGTAAGCGTTCGCAACTCGCTGGTGACCAAGAATGAATCGGTCAAGGCCGCCTGGTCACAGGTGGACATTGTTTTACAGCGTCGCGCAGACCTCATTCCCAACCTGGTGGAGACCGTGAAAGGGTATGCCACACAGGAACAAACCGTGTTCGGCGACATCGCTAAGGCGCGCTCGGCTCTACTCTCGGCGGGTTCTCCGCAGCAGAAAATTGCCGCCAACGGGCAACTCGATGGAGCGATCGGACGCCTCCTGATGGTCGTCGAGAATTATCCGCAATTGAGGTCCAACGAGAACTTCCTGCGGCTGCAGGATGAACTGGCAGGCACCGAGAATCGCATCGCTGTCGAGCGAAAGCGTTACAATGACGCGCTGCAGGACTACAACACGTATGTCCAGATGTTTCCGAACAATGTTTTTGCGGGTTGGGCTGGATTCAAGCCGAACCCCGCCTACTTTGCCGCCTCGGAGGCATCGCGCCAGGTTCCCAAGGTCAGCTTTGGAGCTCCGGCGCAGCAGCCTTCTACTCAGCCGGTGCCCGCAAAGTAATTACGCAGAGCCGATAACGTGGCGGGGGAGGGAATTGGCCCCCGCCCCGGCGCTGCTGATGATTCCCCTTGGGACAACCTTGGATGAAAAGAAGAACCTTTACTTGTTGGAAGAGCGAGACGGGGGCGACAGTGAGGGAATCTTTTCATGCGGGGCGACGATGACGATATCCACGCGCCGATTGAGACGGCGTCCCTCTTCGTTGGAATTGTCGGCAACAGGGTGATACTCAGCATAGCCGGCGGCGGACAGGCGTTCCGGAGCAATACTCTCGCGCGTGAGCAGAATTCGTATGATCTCGGTGGC
>Ga0181528_10000242_pt1 | contig 47891 bp, 45 predicted proteins | sample PEATcosm2014_Bin_47_FD_119742 | JGI IMG/M metagenome (GOLD analysis project Ga0181528, IMG submission 119742) | Peatland microbial communities from MTU Mesocosm Facility, Houghton, MI, USA - PEATcosm2014_Bin10_10_metaG | ecosystem: Environmental > Terrestrial > Soil > Wetlands > Peat | place...
GCACGTCATGTCGGATTTGGAGACCTGATAATGGCCAAAACGTACAGTCTGACACCAAGACTCAAATTGATCGTCGACCATCTGGAGGCCGTTCGCGCACTGGATGAGTATGTTGCCGGTGGTGGGTTGAAGAAGGACATGCAAGGCTTGTCTAATCATCTTCAACAGGATCTTAATAGCAGCGTCCTTCGTCCAGCAGGGTGGGAGGACCTCTGGGCTGAGGGAGCCTTGCTGTATTCCAGCCCTAAATCGAAGTGGCAAGTCGTAAGAGACGATGTAATCGCGATCGAGGTTTACCCCGCATGGCCGGTTCAGGATGAGGAGCCCTCTGTCAACCTGTACGTGCCTGCAAACTGGAAGAGGCGAACGCAGTTCATCGACAAGCTAAAACCACCATTGGGTTTCGAGCACGTTAGCCAGTATCCCGCTGGTGAACTTGCGGAGGAGACGTCCGTTTTCAAGTACCTGCCGTATACGAATTACCTTAGGGCTGGAGGGGAGTTTGATTGCAGTGGCTTCATTGACGCTTTTCGGGAAGCCGCGAAGGCCTTGGTCGTTAAGGAAGAAGACATCGACGAAATCCTCGCGGGTCTAGCCTGAATTTGACGGCAGATCAGAGGTGACTGCGTACCTGCCTGATGTCCGGCGCCCGGCTTCTTGGCCCATACCAGCCGCGGAAAACACAACGTTTACAAGGACAGTACCGGGTGTTGGGCCATCGGCATGTCGGGTATGTAATCGGGGGCGGTAATGGCTCGGCCGGAACGCCGCCTCTGCGCCAACTTCCGGCCGCGATGTCATGCTTTCAACAAATGCTGCAGCACGTCCAATTTCTCGCGACAGGCGTTAACGAGTGTCGTTCCGCCGTTCCTCGTGGGACCCGTCGAACAGAAGAACAAAGGGATCTCCGTCCCTCCAGGGAGACCAATCCATTGGGAGGCCGTTTGTCCCTCGCCCCGTTGGCGGCGCCAAGGCCCCAGCAATCGCACTCCGGTTTGCGTTAGCCGGTCTCGAATGAACTCGTTAATATATCCGCTGGAGTCGTTTGTGGCGGAACCCGCAGCAATAACCAAGGAGCATCTGGGGGCGCGGCGCAAGGCCGCTATCCATATCTTGGCGTCTGAAATCAGCATACTGGCAAAGAGCGATCTTAGCGGTTCGCTCCGAAACCGGCTCGCAGCCTTCGTCGCCCGCGGAGACAGGTCGACGTGCGCCGCATCCGAAGAATAGGAAACGCCCAGCAGCGACAGCACTGCAGACCATGGTCGAAACCAGGGATGGGGGCCAGGGCGCTCGGCAACAAAGTAGTTCTCCATCCTCTCCGTGAGCGCTGCAGCAGTCATAGAAACCGGCCACCCGCGTCCTGCGGAGAACTCACCCGTCGAGGGGTTCAAACCGAGGGTAATTACTCTCGCCCGTTCCAGCGATCCGAAGAACGGAAGCGGCGGGTGTTTCGCCCCCGTCGGCATCAACGTCTGATACTGCTCCGACGTTTCTGCAACCATTTGCAGTGCTTCGTCTACAAGTTCCCGGCCTAGCGACCTCGCTGCGTAACTCACGCCCAAACTATACCGCAGGGGGACGGCTACGGTTACACGCCTTCCACGCCAGCACCTGGAAAGCTGTTGGTCTATCAGCGGGGTCCACGGGGACGTTTCAGTGCGCTCTCCGTTCCGAAACCCACACTCTCCTCGAACCACGGTACTGGGTGCCCCGGCCGACACGAATCCGCTTCGCTCTCCGGTGCCAGTGGTCGTTTCCCTGCACCCTCACGCCAGTGCGGGGGAAGCCTCATTCCCCACCGGTGCGGGAGTTCGTCGGGAAATCGTCGCAGCTTGCCAAGGTCTAGGTAAAGGGCAATGGCACGACGAGGATATGTCTTATTAAGCTCTGCAAATTCACCCGCCATAACAGCCCCGGGAGGAAGCAAAACGATGACTTGAGAGCTCGGCGCTCTGCGCAGCACCGCTTTGATAGCTGGCAAAAGGTCGACGTCGGCCGAGACCAAGTAAGCGCGGTCAAACAACCCGTCAATGGCGTCTTCCAGCATTCGGACCGCAATGTTGACGTCCGTCATTTTCTCGGCCAGCCGCTGGTCGCAGCCGCACTTCGCCCGAGGACACTTCAGGAGCGTTCTGCAATTCGGGCACACCAGGGGCCGCCTTCGACACGATCCGAGAATGATCTCGGCATGGGCTTCCTTCTCCATGGCGAGGATGTGCAGCTTCTGCCTCCGCACTTGCTTCATATCCCTGCCAACGTAAAGCGACGTAAAGTACCTGACGGACACTTCGGCACCGGGGCAATACACGCCAAGCGTTTCCGTCCAATTGCACCATCCAGCGGGATACCATGCTTGGTCCTTGCTGGCTTCGTAGAAATTCATCCCATCGATGTAGCCGACTACCCGCATCTCAGGATCCTCCATCACAGGGGATTCTAGCAGCCGTGCCTGTTCGATGTCTGAATGGCCTTGGTTGTTTGCTGCTCGAAAGCACTCGATAGTCGCGGACAACATGACCCACAACCAGAGTGCTGGTCGCGTTGTGGGCTATAGCGTTCGCCCCATCCCGCACTCGAAGTGCGTCACCCACGCTTTCTTGCTTTCGCTGTACTTGATCGGATCATCCTCGACGCCGCTCCAATGGCGGAGCCAGCGGCCGAGCTTCAGAACCGCCATATTCTCCGGCGATCGCTGGAGTCTCCCCTCGGATCGCAAACACTCCAGCAACGCCCGGCCTTCCGGAGTTGGGATTCCGGAATCCTTAGCGAGTCCGAGGGCAACGAGGGTGTACTCGCGCCACACGCGTGCTTCTCGCTCGGCGGTCTCGGGGATGCTGCGGCCATCGTCTCTTTGGATCTGACGGGCGCGAAACTGCTCTTTCGACTTGACGCCGACGGCCAACCGGCCGCCCGCCACTTCTTCGAAGCGGAAGTCGAGCCACGAAGCGCCTGCCGGTGTCGGAAAGCCTTCGTCGGCACTCATCCGTATTCCGAACGCGCAGCGATATTCCCCACTCGCCTTGTCAAAGACAATCGGCTCTTCAGCGATCGCGAAGAGACTCTGCAGCCGCGCGCGCAAGACGCTGATCTGCTTCTGGGCGCGCAGCTTTTTGCGCTCTTCGCGCGGCAGTTCCGTAAGTGCGACGCGGCCGCGCTGGGCGGCGAACAGCCGAAGGAAAAACAGCGGTCGATCGCTGACAGCCTCGCCTTGGCGCCTGTCCATGAAGCCGGCATCTTCCAGGCTCATCTCCTTTCTGTAACTGCCGGCGGTCACCAAGAGCGATGCGTCTGAGACTTCGATGGCCAGGTCTGCCCACGTTGTCCCCTCGGACAAGGCAACACTACGGACGCCGGCCAGCTTCTCCGGTCCGCGCTCTCTCGGCAGAGCGTCTTCGATGTAGTCGAGCGCCACGTCCAAGCCGCCACTTGCCAGAGCGGTAACCCGTTTCACATCCAAGACCGTGAATTGAGGAAGACGCCAGCCTTCCATCCGACGCAGGTTGCCCAGCGTGAGCAAGATTCCATGAGAGGCATTCAGGTGCCGTGCGGCGGCGTCCGAAATGCCATCATCATGGCGGGATCTCGCGAGGGCCAAGAACACGTCGCGGAACCGGCCCGCCAGGCGCCGATGGCCGAGATTCCACAAACGCCCAGGCAGGACACCGTCCACCGTGCCCGCCAGTTCCATCGTTGCGGCGAGTTCCCGCGCCAGCGCACCGACGTCGACGGTCCACTGGCGCAACCGCTCGATGGGGACATGCACGGCGCCCTCAACGGGGCATGGGATGTAGGCTCGCATCCCCGAGGCATCGCGCACGCTCGACTGCCAGACCACCTCTTCCATATGCCAATCGCCGCAGGCGTCGCACGCCACGTACTGGGCCCGATCGCCCTCTCTGACGAGGCCCAACGTCGTGAGACACTCCAATTCGTCTGGCGCCCAGGATTGAATCTCATCGAAGCAGAAACACGGATCGTCGCATTCCGCCCGCAGCAGGATCTCCTGCCATGGATCACGGCTCACGCTCGATCCCCCACGTTTTGAGATAGCGGCGGAGTGTTTGCTCTTCGGCATCATGACCGAGATCGCAATGGGTCGCTGAGACCCTAAACGTAATACTGCGTTTTCGTTTTCCGGGCCGCTCTATCACCGCGCGCAACGTGACCTCCAGAATCGTGGCCCGCAGGAGGTTCCTTCCGTCCTCTGGAAAGGCAGCCCGAATCACGTCATAGACCGAGGCCTGCGAGCCGTGCAAATCTGCATCGATCGTGATGGTTCCGCCGGCGTGGCCGTGTGTTCGAACTCGACAGGCCCTAACGCTGACGCTGATGTCCTTCTCCGGTGGATCGGTCGGAAAGGTCAAACCAGGGTTCTTGAAAAGATCGAGGTTGTAGGGCTGTATCCTGGACGGCGGTCGCCCTTTCTTCTGGCCCAACACGACTTCGGCAAAGATCTCCGACAACTCGTCTCGCACCTGCTTACCGCCTTCCGCGTATAGGTCGACGGTCCCGGCCGTCCCGTCGTATGCAAACGCAACCTCGAATGGGCCGTTCGATGGTTGTCCGGCCAGAGGATCGTCCTCGCCGAAACAAGGAGGCTCGTCGACGTAGTCCATGGGATAGGCACAGAAGGAATCGATCCCGCTTGCACGCCGTCGATGATCCACCTGGCACTTCCTCCCGCGACCCTCTCGCGCAGAGTAGTAATCCGAAATCCGACTGCTCAGTTCCGCAATCCGCCCGGCCGTCACCTCGATCTGCTGTTTGGGCAATCCCTTTCGCTTCTCCCACGATGACCTGGGCAGCGTGTCGAGGTGATCCAGGATTCTCGCGTTCTCAAATAGATCAGGGTGATCCAGAAGGCAAGAAAAGGCGCGTTCATACGCGTTCTTCCGTGCACCCATGTCCCGCGCGATGTCCAATCCCAGGTCGTGAGCGGCCTCGATCAGAACTCGCGTTCCCCGTGGCGTCGCCATCGAGTAGATCCGGCGAAACGTCTGGTAAACTTGTCGCCGCTCGGCCTCCGGCAACTCCTGCCACTGCTCAAAAACGTCTTCGACCTGTACTTCTTTCAACTGACGCCAATCGAACTTCGCAAATCCTCCAAAGCGGGAAAAGAAACGCGCCAGGAGTGCATTAGGCACCTGGCGCAACAACAATCTCGGATTGAACGGCAAACCTACATTCCCTTCCACTTAGGGCTCGATGGGATGCGTCTCGGCGGCCAGCGGCACGACTCTCCTGGCGATTAGGCTCTGGGGAATCGGGCATCGGAGCCCAATGTGATGATTTGGTTTAAGAGCTGGCTGTCTGAATCCTATCATCGGCGAACGCGTGGCGAATAAAGTCACAAGGTATCCAATTGAAAACGCGGGGCCATCCAATGCTTGACGGGCACAGCCTGTGGATTTCTCTGAAGATCTCGGATTACGCTAATGCGTTACCAGTCTTTAACTTACGCCACAAATCGCGCTGCTCTGCCCAGTCCAGGTGGTGCGCGATTCGCCGTACGGCAACCTCAGAAACCGGGTATCGTTCGACGGAAGTCTGGGTCAGGTACAGGATCTCCAATTGAAGGTCCGAAGCCAGCCAGTTGAGCTTCATGATCTGGCTGATTCGCTCGCGCGTCAGGCCCCCAAGCCGCGCCAGGTCGGCGCAGTCGCGCGCCTCGCCGAGCCTTAGCATTTCCTGAAACTGGATTGCCAGTGCGAGCACCTGGCTGACCCGCGGGGGGCGCCCGGGCGGGGGTGCACAGACGGACACGACTGCGCCGGCTTCCTGACGCGGCCGTTGCGAGGCGCGCTTGGGCCGAAACGCGAATTGGATGTTAAGCGGACTGTCCTGCGTCATGCTGACAAAGCTCCTTGATACCGGTCGAGCGGAAGCCGACCGTGACTACGCCGGCAGGGCCGTCGTAACGAACCTCTTCCACCAGTGAGCGGATGAGCCTCTCCTGTTCCCACGTCGTCATCTGCTCCCACAATGGGCTGAATTGCGCCAGTGCCCGCTGCAGATCATCGGCGTTGACTCCCTGGAGATCGGCGGCGGCTGCTCCCTGCTGCAGCTCCGCGAGTTGCCCCTCAAGTTCCGCGGCGCGCTGGTGGATCTCTGCCAGGCGATCCAGAGCAGCTTTGGCTTCCGAGCCGGTCGAACTCGCCGTCGTGGCCAGGCCGCTCATCTCCCGCGACAGCGTTTGGAGAGCGCTTTGGATCTGATCCTTCCCTCGCGCCATTTCAGCCGACTTGACGTTGGCTCTGTCCGCGAGCTGGCGCATGACCTCACCGAGCATGGTCGGATCGCGGCCAATCGAACGGATTTGCTCGACGACGGCGTTCTCGAGCGCTGGCGCAGACACTGATCGCGTCTGGCAATTATTCCAACCACGCTGCTGCGCCTTCACGCACACGTAATAGCGGTAGAGCCGGTTGTCTTTCTTCGTCCAGGTGTGGATCATGCCCGCGTCGCACGAAGCGCACCGGACCAATCCCTTAAGCAGGGCGCTGTACTTGCCGCGTATTATCCGCCCACAGCCGCGGCCGTTGCGCTGTAGCGTCTCTTGTACACGAACAAACGTCTCCTCGTCGACGATCCGCTCCTGCTCACCTTCGAAAATGCGGCCTTCGTACTTGACCTTGCCTGCGTAGGCCGCGTTCGTGAGGAGCTTGTAAACCTTGGCTTTCGTGAACTGGGTGCCGCCGACCTTGCGTCCTTCCCGAGTCGTCCACGCTTTCAACGTCCAGCCGCGCCGATCCAGTTCCTTCACCACCGGGACCAGGGAGCCGTAGTCCAGGTAAAGCTGGAAGATCTCGCGCACACGCCGGGCCTCTGCTTCATTGACAACCAGTCCACCAGCCTGCGGCGAGACGTCATAGCCAAGGACCAGATTGCCGCCGACAAACTTACCCTTGCGGCGCGCAGCCCGCATCTTGTCGCGGGTTCGCTCCGAGATCATCTCGCGTTCGAACTGTGCGAACGACAGCAGGATGTTCAGCGTCAGGCGGCCCAGTGACGCGGTTGTGTTGAACTGCTGCGTCACCGACACGAACGTCGCACCATGTTTGTCGAAGACCTCCATGATCCGCGCGAAGTCGAGCAGCGAGCGTGTCAGCCGGTCGACCTTGTACACCACCACGCAATTCACGATCCCAGATTCGATGTCCGCCAGCATTCGCTTCAACGCCGGCCGGTCCATGTTGGCGCCGGTGAAGCCGCCGTCGTCGTACTTCTGCGGCAGTGCCATCCAGCCTTCGTGCCGCTGGCTCGCAATAAACGCCTCGGCCGCTTCCCGCTGCGCATCGAGCGTGTTGAATGACTGCTCCAGTCCCTCTTCGGTCGACTTCCTTGTGTAAATCCCGCAGCGCACGGCCGTCTGGGTTACGGCCGCGCCGCGCGCCTCTCTTCCGCGACTCTCAACCAACAATTCGGTTCTCCTTCTTGGCCAGACCGAAAAACGCCCAGCCATTCCACTTTGTGCCAGTGATGTCCTGCGCGACGGCGGTGAGCGATGTGAACTTGCGGCCGTCGTATTCGAAGCCGTGATTGAGCACCCGCACGATGATGGTCCTTCCTTTGTAGTCCTTCATCAGCAGGCTCCCGGCCAGCGGCAGCCGCACATCATGCTCCGGTGCAACCGCCGTCGTCACCGTGCGATCCAGCGGGATCTCGTCCCTTCGGCGCGCGGCATTCTCGCCGATCCGAACACGCAGGGCGGTGCCACGCGCGATGGACAGCGCATACTGCCGCGCGGAGTCCGGCAACCCGCCTTCTCTCGCCGCCTGTATGTGCCAGGCAATCTTCCGGCGCAAGTGCCCGGCGTTGGCGACCGCGCGCTCTTCGCCGAACAACTTGCGGTGGAACTCCACCAGTTGCTGCGTGTCCATCGCGGCAAGCTGGCCGACATCTACTTCTCGATTCTCTTTTGGTGCTTCGGGCATTCGACCTCTCTGTCTGTCAACTACTGACCATGACGGCTCGAAGTGCCCGCCTTATCAACTGCTTCCGCGTTCTGGTCCGCGCCAATTTCCAACGCTGCCGGCCGGGCGGCCGCGTGGCGTTCATACGCGATGGCGAGCAGCATTGCCACATCGCGCACGGCCTCATCGGTGACTGGATCTCCAACTGGCATCGACGCCTCTTCCCGCAGGCCGGCGCCGATCGCGGAAAGTGGGTGCGGAAGAGAAGCGGGTGCCTGCGCGGCGATGTGGTTGCCCGAATCGGAATTCCGGCACCCACAACGAGTTCCGCATTTCGGCAAGCCCGCTGTCTGGTGATTGGGGCGCGCGTGCGCCCCTACTTATCTATACTCGCGGAGGTTCGAAATGGGAAAGGGCTGGGCGCCATTTGATTGATGAGCGCGACGATCTCTTCCCTGCCAGCAGTGGACATCAATGGTGGATTCAGCCAGGTAGACCGCATGCCTGAATCCCCGAACAGGAGCGCATTATCATTCCTTCTCCTGGATGGAAGTAGAGCACAGCCTTGAAAAGCGCTGGCGGGCGGTTCTTGGCTCCTGTCGGGTCCTGGCTCCTTTCGAAGGCATGGGCCAAGGTGTATACTGATCGCGGATTAGACGGTGTGAATATCCGTGATGTGGAGGGGCAGCTTCTGCGCCGGAGTTAACCATGCGATCATTGCGCTACGTCGTTGAGGAAGACGAGATTTTCTTCTTGAAGGCGAACGGGCGCGGCGTCGTGTATATCCCGCTCCGAGGGGCCATAATCGAAGTTAATGCCGCTGCTGCACAGGCGTTGCTTCCAGGGGGCGAGGAAGACGACCGCGCCCAGATTCTGCATCAAATCACACACGAGATCTCCTCAATGGCGAAGTCGACGCTTGTCAAAGACCTCAAGCGGAGTGAGGGGTTCTCACCTTACGCAGTCGGACTTTGCCTTACAAACAAGTGCAATCTAGCTTGTGCGTACTGCCACGCCGACTCTGGGCCATCGGGCTCCACTTTTCTGCCCGTGGAGGTTGCGAAAGCCGCCCTGGATTTTGCTTACGCCAATGCAGTCGCTGCCGGCAAGTGCCTTGAGGTGAGTTTCCCGGGAACTGGCGAACCGACGGAAGCGTGGCCGCAAATGACGGCGATCGTGAACTACGTCGAAGGGCTGACGCAGCATCACGAGCCAGGGCTCAAGATTTCGATGTCGACCAACGGCGTGTTTGGGAGGGAAAAGGCTAAATTCATAGCCGACCATTTCACGGGCGTGTCGCTATCCATGGACGGCCCTGCGGAAATCCAAAATGCCCACCGGCCGTCAGCTTTCGGATTTGGCACTTTCGATTCGGTCTTCAAAACTGCATCTTACTTCTTTGACCGGGGTTTTCTGTTTTCGATCCGCGCGACCGTTTCGAGCCTGAGCGTTGACCGGATGTCCGAGATTTGGGACTTCTTTGAGAAATACTTTCCTGGAGTTGCGGTCGGTTTTGAAAGAATGAATCCACTTGGGCGGGGGCGTGCGTGCGCAATCCGGCCACCGAGCATTCATGATTTCAACCGGAATTTCGAACGTCTCTTTGCAGAGGCGGACCGGCACAAGGGGCTCCTGCTGAACTCGGGAGTCGGTAAGCTGAACCAACTTCAAAGTGCATTCTGTAAATCGCTGTCTTACCCGTGCATGACGATTACACCGGACGCTAAGATTAGCGCCTGCACCCGGGACGGCGCACCGGATTATTTCCACTACGGTTGCTGGAATGCGACCACTCGCTCGTTCGATGTGGACATGGATAAAGTAGCATACTTCCGAAGCATCACAGTTGATAGGTTTCCGGAATGCGCAGACTGCTATGCAAAGTATCATTGTGCGGGAGATTGTTTTGATCTGCGAAAGGCCGGCATACGCCGATGTTTGACCAATAGGCGCATGATCATGCTCGACCTATTACATAAGTTGGATCACGATCGGTCTATCACGTCCGTAACGCAAGCCGATCCTCGGTATAAAGAGATCAGCGAAAGACTGTACCACAAATAGCAGCATTTACTGTCAAAGGGGAATTAGATGTCCGAAAAAACCATAAGTACTGTCCTTGAACGTGACTCGCTCGTGGTTAATCCGCCACCTGCCAAGACCGAGCCGAGGATCCTGCGAGTTCGCAAGATCGACCTCGAGGTGAACGATCCAGACATTGACATGTGCGCGTGCCACTGCATAAGCTACTGCACGTGCAACTGTGATCGTGGCGGCCTTGTCAGCTAGCAGATGGTGGCCTCGAACTTCTTGCAGCGTTCTCGATGTCGAGGACGCAGGAGCGTTACATGCGTGCTCAAGGATGCACAAGGCCGAACGGGGGAGTGGTGTGCACCTTGTACTTGACTGCAGCATGCAATCTTCGCTGCGCGTACTGCTATGAGAGAGGGAGAGCGCCCGTTCCAGATCTTACACTTGCCCGGGTCGCCGATTGCTTTCAGCACTTGCGGGGCCAACATGTTGCCGTAGGGAGCCTCGTCTTATTCGGTGGTGAGCCCTGCTTGCGGTGGGACTTGGTTTTGGGAATCGCCCGCGCGTCGCGTGAGTATGATCTGCTGGTGCCGAACGCGGCTATTGTACTCTTCACGAACGGCCTGCTGCTCACGCCTCGGCGTTTGGAGGTTCTGGAAAGAGAGTCTATTCAGCTACTTATCAGCTTCGATGGTTACGGAGAGCGCTCTGCGCTGCGATACGGCGAGCATTTCCCGACAATGTCAGCTCACATGGAGGCGGTCATTTCCAGTGCCATCAAAGCATCCATCCCTACAACCGTCGTATTCACAGTGGGACGGCACAATGTCGATTTTCTGTTGAGTGATATGTCTCGTCTCCACGATCAGCACGGCGTCAGCAGTTTCAGCGTCGTTATCATACGTCGGAACGATTTCGCGGCGCGATGTTTGGCGGAGAGAAGAGATGCTGTCGTGCAGTGGGCAAGGGACAATGACATCGACATGGACTGGAAGCCTATTGGACAACGTGGTTCGCAGCATGACAGCTACTTTTTCTCGGCATGTCACACTAGACATCTCCACCCACGAGAATTGGGGACATGGGACAAATCTGGTTGGTAGGCGTCCCCTATGCACGAGCGTGCGTGGCCAAGACTGGACTTCCCAATGAACACATCTCCGCTGAGGGCAGCACTGAGCGATCTGGAACGGGACCTGGAGAGCGCGCGAGAAGCTCGATACCAAATCGAGTGCGAGGAGGCGGGCAGAACCGCCAAAGGGGGGTGGGACGAACCGGCAGCCGTACTGCCGGCGTTCCTGAATAAGGTCTTTGAAACCCTGTTGGTTGTCCTTGAAGCAGCAGACCTTGCACAATCGCGCCAGCGCCTCATTGAAAGGTGGGGGGACTTCGAGAAGGACGGCGGTATCGGTAAGACGCTCTACGACGAGCGCTATGACTACCTGGAGAGCAAGCCGTTCGACTATGTCGATCAGCTAGTCAAGAACGTCCGGATTTTGGCGAGCGAAGGACTCGACGCTCGGGACTCCTACGAACTGGCGATGCTCGAAAACATACTGCGGAAAACGCCCGTGCTGGTGCGCAAGCGCGGCGTTGAGCCCGAAAACGAAAAACACGTCCGGGAGGTGATGCACGATTACCTGGGCGCGTTCTTCACCGAGTACAAATCAGAAATCACCATCACGGGCGTGATGAAGGATTTCAAGCCGGACGGCGGCGTGCGGAACCTGAAGGCCGGAATCGAATTCAAGTTCGCTGATACGCACGCGGAGGTCACGCGCGCCATGGGCGGCATCTTCGAGGATGTCAGCGGCTACTCCGGCTCCCTAGACTGGACTCGGTTTTATACCGTGATTTACCAGACGGACGCCTTTGAGTCAGAAGACCGCGTCAAGTCCGAGTTGGCCCGCGCGGGAACGGTGATGACCTGGAAGGCAATGCTGGTGACTGGCGGGGGCGCGCGGAAAAGGCGAACTAACCCGGTCACTTAACGTGGTGGGCCGCACCGGTCGCGGGCGGTCACAGGCAGGATTTCGCCCGCCCGGCAACTTAGGTCAGGACCGCCGGAACGATTGGGAACGGGAATGCAGCTTCCCAGCTACGATGCATTTTCGTCTCTCACGTTATCCGGTGCCTCGGTGAATCAGGGGAAAGCAATTGCAGGACCGTCAGTGTTCGAAAGTCACGAGTGGCCTCCAACCTTCGGAACCCTGTCAACAAACGCGACCTGTCAACCGGAGAAAACGGAGAATTCGAGGGAGAATCCTTGGCCTCCAACCCGAACCCCGGGGGTTCGCGTCGCTCCCCACGCGACGGCCATTTGAAACGGAGAGAACGTCAGACCCAAGTACCTGCAGAATGTTTGGGATACGCGCGCCCGAAAAAAGCGATGCAGTCAACGAAAACGGGGCTGAAAATTGGGGCGGGAAAAGGTTGGCTCCCCGGCGTGGACTCGAACCACGGTTCACGGCTCCAAAGGCCGCTGTCCTACCATTAGACGACCGGGGAGTGGTCTGGTGTCTTTTTCATTTTAGCCTAAGGAGGCGGGTTTGCCGCTACTTGGACACATCTGATAGGTTGAGCTTCGATGACGAGACGTGGATTTCTTACTACAGGTGCCGGCGCGATGCTGGCAGCGGGGACGCTGAGGGCAGACGCGGCACAGCCTTTTCCTCTGGGCTTCAACACCTACTGCCTGCGAGCGCTGCGGTGGAACGACAAGCAACTGATCTCCTTCGCCGCCGAACAGAAACTCGACTCGATCTTCCTGCAGGACTCGCTCGATCCCGCAGCCATGGAGCCCGCGCACTGGAATGAAGTCCGCGAGATGACGAAGCGCCTGGACCTGCACCTTGAGACCGGCGGCGGCGGTTTGTGGAATTCCGTTCCCGAGAAGAACTTCGACGAGACCGTCGCCACGCTGCGCAAGAACATCACTCGCGCCAAAGTCATGGGCTCGCCGATTGTGCGGTGCGTCATCGCCGGAAGCCGGAGCGCTCTGCCCAAAGGACCGGCCGATCCGGTGATCGAATACGTGCTCCGCGTGGTGAAGCAGGTTCGCTCCCTGTTGATGGAGGCAGGCCTTCGAATCGCGTTCGAAATCCATAAGGACTTGCAGGCCTGGGAGTACCGCCAACTAATTGAAGCCGCAGGTCCCGCGCTCGTTGGCACCTATCTCGACACGGGCAATCCGATCTTCGTGATGGAAGACCCGATGACGACGCTGGAGGAACTCGGCCGGTATACTCTTACCGTCCATTTGCGGGATTCCGTCATTTATGAGACCCGGCATGGGATCGCAGTGCAATGGGTGCCCTTGGGGGAGGGAATCATCGACTTCAAGGCCTTTCTACGAAGGCTAAATGAAATCACCGCCGCCGTCCACAGCGAGGTCTCCGTCTACGTCAAGCCCATTACGGGCCGGCCGCCGGAGATCCTGCCGATCTACGATCGCGAGTTCTGGACGCGTTTCCCGAAGGCGCGCGCCTCCGATCTGGCGAAATTCCTTGCTTTGGCCAAGCGCGGAGAGCCTTACGACAAACCGATGGTGGTGGAGGACCTGGCGGGCCGGAGTACACCCGATTATCTGCTGAGCGCCATCCAACACCAGCAGCGCGACCACGTCGAACGTAGTCTCGATTACGCCCGAAAACAGTTGAATCTCGGCCGGCGCTGGCGAAGCTGACGGCGCCCCATTCGGTTTGCCGCCACCGCCCCTGGCTTCGCCCAGGTCCGGTTCCGTCAGGACCGGCTGCGGCGGCATGCCGCGGAAAACGGTATTCGCAAGCGCCCCACGCTCATAGGGGATGCAGTACAAAAAACCGGCCCCCGGGAAGGAACTTTCCGCTCCGCCGGGGGCCATCTCATAATTGCCGCTTCCAAATTGCGCCTACCAACGGTGCGGGCCGCGGGAGGAGCCTGAGAAGCAGGATCAGAATCAATATAGCAAGTGTGGCCGGGAGCGGAAAAGCCGATTCGGCACGACGGGCAATGCGCCTCCCCGGTGAGCCAGCAGCATTTGTGGAATCGGGGGCAGCTTGCATCTTCCCCTCGCTTGTTGTGATATCGGTATGAACGGTGGCGAGACGTCAGCTCCGCCCACTGAATCAGGAGCAAATCTCAAGATGAACAGCAGACGAACATTCCTGGCAGGAGCCGGCGCAACCGTCATCTCCAATCTGCCGGCGGCGAAGGCCTTGTCGGCAAACGACCGCGTTCGCATCGCGGTGTTGGGCGTGAACGGGCGGGGCAAGGCCCACATTGACAGCATTATGAAGCTGGCCGACGCCGAGGTCGTGCTGCTATGCGATCCGGACCTGGATGTTGCCAGGAAGCGGGCCGCCGAATTCGAAAAGACTTACGGGAAAAAAGTCCAGATAGAGCAGGATCTGCGCCGGGTTTTCGACAACAAGGACATCGACGCGGTAACCATCGCCACGCCGAACCACTGGCATTCGCTGGCGGCCATTTGGGCCTGTCAGGCCGGCAAAGACGCCTACGTGGAAAAGCCGGGATCGCACAACATCTTCGAAGGCCGCAAGATGATCGACGCGGCCCACAAGTACAAGCGCATCGTCCAGCACGGCGTGCAGCTCCGCAGCTCCGAGGCCATCCAGGAGGCCGTACAGCACCTCCGCAAGGGCACCATCGGCAACGTCTATATGTCACGAGGACTGGTCTTCCGGTGGAGGCCCTCCATTGGACACAAAGGCCCCGAAACGCCGCCCGACACCCTCAATTACGATCTATGGACCGGCCCAGCGCGGCAGGAGCCGTTTTCCAGGCGCATCGTTCATTACAACTGGCACTGGACCTGGAACTACGGCAACGGCGATGTCGGCAACCAAGGCATCCACGAAACCGACATGTGCATGTGGGGCCTGGGCCTGGACACGCTGCCGAAGAAGATCACGGCCATGGGTGGCAAGTTCCTGTTCGACGACGACAAGCAGACGCCGGAGGTCCTCACTACGCTGTTCAGCTACCCCGAGCAGAAGAAGCTGATCCAGTTTGAGGTCCGCCCCTGGTGCACGAACCTCGAGGATGGTGCGGGCGTGGGCAACATTTTCTACGGTTCGGAAGGCTACATGGTGATCAAAGGCTACTCGTCCTACGAGATCTTTTTGGGCGAGAAGCGCGAGAAGGGTCCTGCGCGTACGACGGACGACCCGCTGAAGGACCATTTCGCGAACTGGATCAAGGCCATCCGCTCCCGCAAGACGGAGGACCAGAACGGTCCAGTCGAGACGGCGCACCGCGCCTCGGGCCTCGCACACCTCGGCAACATCTCTTATCTCCTCGGCCGCGTGCTCGAATTCGACGCCGAGCGGGAAAAATTCGTAGGCGACGCGGAAGCTGATACGATGCTGACCAGCAACTACCGCCATCCCTATGTGGTGCCTCAATCGGTGTAAGCGCACTGGCTGCGATTGGAACAGGCTCACGCTTGGCGTCCCGTCCCTGTGGAGTGGGTGGAAACAAGCCGCGCCGCACGGTTCGCATGATTTCTCGCACTCGCGATCCGAGTCAGGAATCGCGAGCGGCGCGTTAGACTTTGCGGCGAATTGGCAAAGGGCAACATGGACAGGGACGCCGTCAAGCGCAGCCAAAGCATTTTCCGCAGCGATCTGTCCCAAAGCAGTGGCGCCCGCCCCAATCGTTGTGGCGCTGTGGTCTGGAAGGGCCGCGTCGGAGAGGAACGCCGAGGCAGGTCGCGTCACCAACAAAACAACTTCTAGTGGAAAAGTGTAGGGCAGGGCGATAAGCTATGTGAGGTTTCATCAATGTCTACTATCGAATTGCCGCCCATCTTCCACCCTGAAGCGCCAACCGACCTCGAGACGTTGGGCATTCCCTGGCCCATGGTGGTGGATTTGACCGTAAGACGACTGAACCTCGACGGCGTCACCAGCCTTGCTTCGCTGCGGACGAAATTGAAACTGCCGTACGCCGTGGTCGAGGCCGTGTTCAGGTATTTTCAGAAAGAGAAGATCATTGAGATAAAGGGCAGCGATGAGAATGGATTCTATCTCAGCCTGACCGCGGCCGGACACAAACTCGCGAGTGATCGTCTGCAAGTCTGCCACTATGCAGGTCCCGCTCCCGTGTCGCTGAGTGCCTATCAGGCGGCTGTCCGAGTGCAATCCGCCCGCCCCAAAATCAACCGGCAGCGCATGCAACGGGTCTTTTCCGACTTAGTGGTCGAAGATGAGATTCTCGATCAGTTGGGTCCCGCGCTAATCTCGCAGAAGTCCCTCTTTTTGTTCGGCCCTTCGGGAAACGGCAAGACGAGTCTGGCCGAGAGGCTGGTGAGGGTTTACGAAGACACCGTCGTCGTTCCCTATGCGGTTGAAGTCGATGGGCAGGTCATCTCCGTGTACGATCCCGTGGTTCACCAAATAGCCGATTTGGAAAGCTTCGAAATGGACCCCCGTTGGATCGTCTGCCGGCGTCCCGCCGTCATAGTAGGCGGGGAACTCACCTCGGAGATGTTGGAATTGCGACTCGATCCCGCCACAAATATCTACGCGGCGCCAGTCCAGATGAAGGCGAACAATGGGATCCTGGTCCTCGATGACTTTGGCCGCCAGACGATTTCACCGACCACCATACTAAACCGGTGGATTCTGCCTTTGGATAGACGAGTGGACTACCTGAATTTGAGCTACGGGCTGAAGTTCCAGGTTCCCTTCGAACTCATGCTCGTCTTCTCGACGAACCTGGAACCAAGTGCCTTGATGGATCCGGCATTCCTTCGCCGCCTTCCCAACAAGATTATGGTCCATTCCGTGGGCGAGCGGGCCTTCCTGGAGATCTTCCGGCGAGCATCTGATCGGCACGGCTTCGAGTATGCCCCCGAAGTCGCCAGCCTCCTGCTGGAGCATTGCCGCTCCATGGGCGGGAATAAGTTGCGCGCGTGTTACCCACGGGACATTTGCGAGATCTGCGCTTGTATCAATACTTACGAAGAGGACGAGCACCGGTTGTCGGCATCCATTCTGGAACGGGCGGTCAAAGTCTACTTTGCTCAGAGCGGAGCAAGAAGCGAAGATGATGCTCTGAATTGAGTCCGGGTAGCAGAATCCAAGTGAGTCCGCAGCGCTCCGTGCGCGCGGTTACGTCCGGCGGATTTTTCTGCACCAGTTTGAGGTTCTACTGTCACGGGCGGAGAGGAGGCGGGACCAGCAGCAGGACCTCCACTTCACCAGGTACGCCGTCCACCTTTGCCGGGCGAAACTGCCACTGCTCCAGGTACGGGAGCAGTTCCGGTAGAGACTGAAAGTCCGCACCCAGTACCGGACGCAGGTGCACAAAGCGGCCGTTCGCACCGAGCACTCCTTGAAATAGCGCTGGCTGTGTTGCCCGCAACACGATTTGAGGCGGGATGAAAGCCTGTTGGATGAATGGAGAATCGATCTTAGGTTGACGGCCCAGAGTCACCAACATCCCCGACTGCCCGGAACCCGAGCGGGCGGCCGGCAGGCAGTATTGCAGAATCCAGTCCTGGCCGGTGCCCAGCGTGAGATAGACTGTCTGGACCGGACGCCCTGTTAGCAGGCGTTCGGCATCCGGGATGGTGGCGCTCGGGGACGACTCGACAATTACTATGTCGAAAGAGCCGCCGGGAGGGAACTTGATCTGCTGGGTGCCGCTTGGCAGATTCAGGACCTCAGCCATGCCCAACCGGGTCTTGAGCATTCGAGCCTGGCTTGGCGCGAATGCGCGGGCCTGCGAACCGATCGGCCTGCCTTCGGAGTGAGCCTCAGGCTGAGGATGCTTATCCTCCCCGGCGGGCGTTCCTCGCGGATCGCCTTTGCCTGCAGGCAGAGCGCCATGCCTGTCCGGCATTGGGGGGGCAGTAGAACTCACCGGCGGCGCAGGCTGCTTGCCCTCTTCACGCAACTCCGGCATCGATCCCGATGGCCGAGTGCCTCCGGCTACTCGCGGCTGATTGACCGGAGGAATCTCCACTAGTTGCTGAGGTTGCGGCACCGAGGACGCAATGGACAAAACTGCAACGTCCGCCCCGCTTGCCGGCTGAGTCTCGTGAGCCGGACCTTCAGCGCTCTCACCGCCTGCGCCGTGCGAGACCAGCGACCAGGCGTTGGGAAGAGGAAGTGAAGGCAAGGCCTGAGCCTTGAGAGTGCTATCGGCAACGATGGGACTGGGAGATGGCGCTGGCGGGGGCTCTGGACTCACGGCGCCATGCGGCGGCGTTATGGTCGGGATTGTTGGGAGAGGTCCCTGTTGTGCATGGACGCTTGGATTTACCGGCTCCTGCGGCGCCGGCGGCTTGGAATCTGACAAGTAAAGCAATGAAGGCAGATTCTTCGTGCGCAAGTCGTCGGCGATGGTTTTCCCGGGCTGAATCAGGATAGTTCGAAACAGGGGCTGACTCGGGAGACGTGCCACGGATGAACCCGTAGCGGATGGTAATTGCCTGGTTCGCAGCAGCCCCCTAATCTCCCCCAGGCGAGCGGCGGGATGCACATCGGCAAGGGGTTTGCTCTGGACAGGCGCATAGATCCGATCCGGCACGCGCAGGATTAGAGCATGCTGCAGCGAGGCGCCGAGCCGGGTTTGAAAGGCCTTGTCCGGATCCGGCGGCAAACTCCGCAATATTACCGGAAGGGTGAGTACGATGAGAGCATGCAGGGCCAAGGAGGCATGAAAAGGAGCACTTGCTCCCTTTCTTTCGATCGGCAGGCTTACAAATGCTGGAACCCTTAACTTTTCGTCTCCCCAGTCTGCCGGCGGCCCGAGAATAGTGGCGCGTAAGTCGGGCAACACCTGGCTCCTCTAGCCATCGTCGTCTAGCGATGCGCCGCTTGCAACAAGCCGTGCGGCTTGAGGAGCAGGCTCTTCGGACCATGGACTGGAGAAATCGACTTTGACGGCAGACCACGCGACGTTCCACCCGGCTGACTCCTCCGCGCGTCTTCTGCCCGGCCCGTCGCGTTCTTCAGACCGAAAAGAGCCAGTTCGAGGCGATCGTTGGCTCCCACCTTCTGGAACAACTTTGAAAAATAGGTCTTAACCGTGCCCTCGGAAATCCCCAAATGAGCGGCGATCTCCTTATTCTTCAATCCCTGACTCACCAACGCGACCAGTTCGCTTTCCCGTTTGGTGAGCCGGATGGCCTTGGAAGCCGATGCGCCGCGCCGGGCCGTATAGTCAAAAATGGTTTCCCCGCTGTTGACCAGGTCGAGGCAAGAGAGCAGTCGATCCGAGGGGAGACTTGTAGGGAGTAGCGCGGCGGCCCCGATTTCCTCGGCATGGTACATCATCTCAGCCGTCGGAGTCCTGGACAACAGAACCATTTTGCACGCCGGCGCCGAGGCGATCACTTCGGATAGGAATGGAAAGGAGATGTCAGGACCCGCATCAATGATGACTAATTCCGGAGAAAGAGCCGGGAGCAGATTCAGCAGTTCCGCAGGCTTCGCATAGACTGCTACCAAGCTGAACTTCCCGGATTTCTCAAATATGGCATTCAACCCCTCGGCCATCAGGGGCTGATCCGTGACAAGAGCTGCCCGCATGTGTCCTCCCACCCGGCAACCGGCTCCTCCGCTGTTTGCTGCGGAAGCCTATGCCCCCCAAGTCTTTTCTGTTGTGATCCATTTTAACTTGGGGCTGCCGGGTGTCAATGTGACGTAGTACTAGTACAAACGCATCACCCTAGTCCAATACCATCATATACTCTTTACGCCCGGCTGGATTGAAGCCTTGCACTTCCAAATGCGGAAGCAGCGAGCCGGACTACTGCTTGGGTTCGTTTCGGTTGAAAATCCTGTGTTAAGTGATTTATATGGAGCATCTTACAGGCTGTCTTTGCCGGCTGAAGAAACTTGCTCAATGGCAAGGACGATGCGGTTGGCAGCATCGCGGCTATGACTGAGGGAGTTGAAGGACGAGCGGGCGTTGGTTTCGGAGTTCTTGAGCCACGGGATTACGCGCCATTGAGGCGGGCTTGAGCGGATCTGGAAAACGGCATCTTTGGTTTCGGCCTCCCACCGAGTTTTCGGACGTTCAGCGGAGATCGACTCAATGGTGAACGCCGCATCGAAGAATAGAGCCCGGCCAAGCGGATCCTCGTCACCTCGATGCACAACTCATTGAAGGAAGAATTGAACTTCTTTTAGGAATTCTGTGATCGCCCGATGCTGGGCTGGCAATGCGCCGGAGTGGATTGCGAAGAACCGGGGCCTGCGCCACTCCGTATCTGCCGCTCGGGAAACCTCGCAGATGCGAACGGTTTGCAGTGGTGTTCTAGCCGCTCTTACGGGCCTGTTGTTGAAGCCGTCCAGCGGGAGGTTGAACACCCGGGGACGTCTTCCCCCCTCGAACACACTTACTGAGACAAGTGCAGGATCTGAGATGCAATCTGCACGAATGCGCTCTGCAGGTCGGCAGTAGATGTGGCGTAGACATAAATGCCAGTTGGCTTTGTCGAATCGTAAATCGTGCTGTTCACGGTGTTCGCCAGCCGATTCATGTAACCCGAGTCGATCGCATAACCATCGTTGAGCCCGATGGTATCGATCAACGGGACGATGGCCGTGGGCGAGCCAAGCGCGCCCGAGCGCATTCTCTGAGCCGCGTAGTCCCCCGCGTTGAAAGCCGCAGCAGTGAGATTCGTACCATTGAAGCTGGTCAAAGTCACCGCTTTATACTGCGTGGGGGATGTCGTCAGATTGCCGTAGTAGTCCGAAGTCGGAATCCCGTTCAAATCCGATGAGATGTTCCCTGCACCGGACCAGAAATTGCAGCCCGAAGATGTTGACAGCGCGATCCGCTCCGCGTTGAACGTGGAGTCGCTGGTGTCGTATGCCGTAGACACGTAAGCAGTGGGCACTGTGCCGGCGGAGGTTGACAAGCCGGGTTGGTATGGCGGTAGGGGTGAGCTTGTGCCAAAGAGTCCCCCAGTGGAGCCGTCCGTATAAGTGAGGGCGTACCCGATCACCGGATTCCAAACGGTACCGGTCTTGCCGTTGTTGCAGTTGGCTATGGTCCCAAGTTTCGTCGACCAATCCGCGGTGATCGTATTCGGCTGGCCGTCGGTAAAGAACACGATGGCATTCAATGCGCCCGGCTGATTAACCTCTGCCAAGGCCTGATACGCCACCCAGAGCGGCTGCGCATGGTTAGTAGTTCCACCGACAGTGCTGGAGTTGAGGGTGTTAATCGCGTTCACCACGCCAGGTGAGAAGGACGTTGTGGGCTTGACGAGAGTGTAAGTTCCGCCGAAGGTCACCAGTCCGACCATGTCGCGGCCCTGGGCGAACTGGCTCACAAACCAATCTGCGTCCGTAACCAATGAGCTAATGGCGCTTGACATCGAGCCGGAGCGGTCCAGAATGATCATGACATTCGCATCGCGGCGCGCCGCCTGCGCGGAGGTGCCAATCGTGGTGGTAGTGAACCCCAGTGCGCGGAGAAAATAGAGCGGTATCGTGGCGGTGGCGTTAATCGTGACGTAGCGGATTTTGGTCGTGTCATTCTCTGTGACTACGGGCGTCGCAAGGGAGGTCGCGCCCCCCCAATATCCATTTGGGAAATTAGCGTTGAAGAAGTTTGTTGCGACGAGTTGGGCATTCGCGGCCTGCGTAGTGATGTCCGCCCCGCGAGACAGCGAGCGCGCTCCGGCGAGTGCGGCGGCATCCGCGGCCTGCGATAATCGCGCCTTGAGAAAGTATGCGACGCTTACATCGATACCCAGCCCGACCATTCCAACGACCGCCACGAGCACGATCGCCAGCAGGATGAGTGTAATGCCTCGTCTTCTGGGTTTGACCTCTCGGGGCTTCGTCCGCTTGATCTGGCTTTGCATATCTCTCGATTCTTGAGTTTCCCGCATTCTACTCTCCTCGTTGCCCTAAAAGAACGCACGTGCGTACGTATCTACTGGGCTGATAAAGCCCGACCTGGCCAAATCCGCGGATGAGAAAAATGTTTCCGACACGAAGGCGATATCCCCATCTGACATTGTCAGATAGGTCAGAACGCTATCAGCGCGGACCGTGGTGTCGGTGGTCGGGTTCAGGACCTTTCCGCTCGAGTCCATGCTGGTCGACGCGACCGTACCGAACGAACTGGCCCTCAGGGCCGAATTACCCAATGTGATCTGCTGCATAATCACGACGTGGCCCAGGTTGTTGCAAGGGCTGGGGCAGGTTGCCGCGGAATTGAGGTATTCAACCGAGGACAGGATGAGAACCGCAGTCCCGCTAGAGGTTGTGGTCTGCAAGGCCGGAGCCATCTGAAAGATGATTCCCCGGTTCACCAGGCCGTTCGTACTGCCCGAAAAATCTACCCCGCGCGCGAACATATGGCCGGTATCCCGATTGACTTGGTTTACCTGAATGATGCGAACGATGTTGAGTCCGATGACGGCGATGCCCAGCGCCATGGGAATGAAGACCAGGGAAATCACCAAGGCGCTCTCGACAAGCGCGTTCCCTCTCGGCTTGCCGCGTCCCGGCCGCCGTTGGCTCGACATCAGGATTGTGCCCATTTCACGCCTATTCTCAAAGCGGCGGGGGGCTTCCGCCCGATCCGCTCGATTCAATCAAATCGCCCGAACTGACGGTGATAGGGATAGCTGCGCCACTGTGGAGCACCGGGGCGAGGGGCGTAAAAGGCCAGGCGTTCACCGAAACGACGACCAGGTTGCCCGCAAGATTCGAGCCGACGCCCGTCACTACCGCCGGCGGGTTAGAACTCACCGAATAGAAGGTAACGGTCACATAGGAAGTCAGATCGCTGGCAGACAAGAACCCCATGGCCTGACTCTGGACCACCTGCTTGATGGAAGCTACCTGGCCGAGGGCCCCGGATGTCTGGGACGTGACGGCGTAGCGAACGCCTGCGCGCACCGCGTTTTGCAGCGTCGCCTTCGCAAGAATGCCCATCGATAAGTCGATTATCAGGAAGATAAACCCCAGAAAAACGAGGAGGGAGAAAGCGGTTTCGACCATTACCGTTCCTCGTGGCCGACGCCTTCCGGTTCGACTTAGGGACATAGCTCCAATCATAATGACGTTTGTTGCACCCTATGATGACCTGTAAGCTAACACTCCTGTTGCGCAGCGTCAAGCACATCAGTACTATTATTCTCCTGTACCAAAGATCTACTCGTGTTTCGCATTCTGGACTTGTGAGTGCAATTTCACTAAGCACGATATGCCTTGAACCTCGTAAGGAGCGCCGGCAAATCGCAGTTTTGGCCTGGGTTAAGAGATGCTGAAACGGGCACTCACCTCGGGACAACCCGCGCGGCTCGGAAATGGGCCCACCCGGTTCGCCTGGAATTGCGGGGCCACGACCGGGAGGGAGCGATGGGCCCTGGGCAGTATGCCTCGGTCCGCTGGAACGATTCCTCCACGCTGCGACTCCGTCCGCGTTGGGCCGGATCTCGGAGCCGCTCGAGCGCTTCTGCTATCCGCGCAGCTCCCCGCACTGAAAGAAAAAGACTTACCTCCCTCCTTCAACGCCGATTTTGAACTTGACTCTCCGCGGAAGTGGTACTATTGTTCTTAGAGTACTATATGCAGACGAGGTGGCCAACGCGAACATTTATGGCCCTGTATGGTCGCTCAAGCGGCCAGGTTTGGCGATCTTCGCAGCCATCCGCCCGATAAGGGAAGTGGGGGCATCCGCCAAACGTTATCCCCTCGTATGCGGTACTTTAGGCAAAAGTACTACGGTACTCAGGCGGTGGTGGCCTAGCTCTTCAGTATATTAACTAAAGGGAGTATTGACCAATTGCGAAGTATCCCGGAAACTTGGACTTACAAACATTTGGAATTGAGACAAACGATTGTTCCTCGAAGTGAATTTGCCATCCCGGTTGAAGTTCGGGACCCACGCTCCCGGCTCATATCTGGTGTGGACAGAAAGCATTAGCCGGCACATGGCGGTTGTGCATTCGGGGGATTCGACCGATTTTATGGAAGCCATCCGCAAGAACGATGAAATAGCCTTGGAGATTGACTTGCCTGAGAGGCACCCGTTCGCTCCGCGGTATCTGCTTTGCGAGGGACATGTCGGATTCGTATCGCACCTGCTTGATGATCGAATCAGATTAGGGATGATCGTGGATCGAATGCACTTCCGCCCCACTCAAACCGGAGCTGCTGAACCACCGGAATCCATTGCCCGCGCCGGGGCAGTCCGGGGTGGGGAGAGAGTCGTATGAGTGCCACCTGCGCGATGAGCGCCGCCCATGTGGCCGAGACGCCCGGATACCGGGAGACTCCGCTATCGTCGCATGACAGGGTCGCGCTTTCACCAGCGCTTACGAAGGTCTTTGTTTTAGTGCCGAATTCCTCCGAATCGCAGTTGAGGTATGTCAAACCGCCCTCTGATTCGCTAGTTTCGGCCTCCGGTCTCGTTTGTTTTCCTGCTTTCGTTCCTCCACGTGAGGGGCCAAGCGATCGTGGCCATTCAACCACGAAAACGTTCACTCACGGTGAGATACTCACCTAATACTCAACTGGAAAAGGAACCAAAAACATGACGTATTTCAAGAATTTCATCAACGACGAAGAAGGACAGGACCTGGTCGAGTACGCACTGCTGCTGGGCTTCATCGCGATTATCGCCGTGGCCGCAGTCACTACCCTCGGCACGAAGGTGAATTCCTACTTCACCACCATCGGCACGAAGCTGACCTAGGCGGCACCGTCAAGCAGAGAGAGCAGAAGAGGTTTCAGGGCAGGACTAGTGCTAGTATAATGGCCAGTCCTGCCTTGAAGTATGAGCAGGAACGAGCGGTCCGAAGGGCGGTTGCGTCCTTTGGTTTGCGCGGCAATGGAGCCTGAGATCTCCTGCGAGTATGCCTTTCTTGGGGTTCATCTTACTGGCGTCAATGGGCGTGTGCATGACACTGCGCGACCGGATTGCCGCCATCGGGACGTCGGCCGTCTCAAGGCCGGCCGGCATGAGTTAGCCTTTTGGCGGGATTAGGAATAGGCGGCGTGTGACTTATGAATAAGCGTTTTTTGTTAGTAGTTGCATTCGCCCTCGTAGTTGCCTTGGCTGCGAGCTATGTCGTATTCCAGCAACTTGAGAAGGGCATCCGTTCCGCTGCGTCCGCAAGGGCAGCGAAGGTCCTGGTTGCCGCTCACGACCTGCCAGTTGGCACCTTACTGAAAAGCGACGACTTGAAGGTCGTGGAATGGTCCGGGCCACTGCCCACGTACGCAGTGGTGCGGTCCGAGGATGCCGTCGGACGCGGTGTGATTGCCAACATTTACGCCGGCGAGCCAGTCCACCCAATGCGGCTTGCCGCTACGGGCGCGGGTGGAGGCTTGGCGGCTACCATTCCGCTGGGTAAGCGCGCAGTGGCTGTCCGCGTGAACGATATTGTGGGTGTGGCGGGATTCGTCAGCCCCGGGATGCGAGTCGATCTGCTGGCCTCTGGAACTCCGCCTAACGCGAGCGCTAATTTGGGAACCCAGACCCGGACGGTCCTGCAGAATATCGAAGTGCTCTCTGCCGGCCAGAACATTCAAAAGGATGCCGAGGGAAAGCCTGTTGCCGTGCAAGTTGTCAATCTCCTTGTAACACCAGAGGATGCGGAGAAGCTCAGTTTGGCCAGCTCGGATACGAAGATCCAGCTTGTGCTACGCAACCCTTTGGACACGGAGACGACTAAGCCCCCCGGCACGGCCCTGGCGTATATCCTGCAGGGCGGGGTGCCGATGAAGCCTGAACCGAAGCAGGCCGCCGCTAAGGCCGCACCACGACCGCCTGCACCCCCTAAGGTGGAGATCATCTTCGGCTCGAAAAAGGGAACTGGCCGGAGCGGTCGGTAGTCCGCGAGGTAACTGTCGAAATGAAACTGGGCATCGGGCTGGCAATCCGTTTATTAACGGTCGTAATTACTGTCACATTGGCAATGCCGGCGCATCAGCCGCCGGTGAAGCCACCTGCCAATCCGTTACCAACCGCTGCGGCGCAGGCGGGCACGTCGGAAGCCGTCCTGTCTGAGAGCGGGAACAATCAACCCAGACAGCTCGTAGTCACGGTCGGGAAATCGCTGGTTCTCGAAAGCCCGGTTGACATCCGACGCGTATCTACGGTGAGCGAGGATGTCCTGGAAGTGATCGCGATAACCCCCCGGGAGATCCTACTGAATGGAATGGGCGCCGGCGAGACCAGCTTGATCCTCTGGCAGACCGGGGGTGGCCGATTGATGTTCGACGTGAGCGTGCAGCCACCACCGGTAAAGCCCGTCAAGGACGAGCAATTGGCGGCACTTGTGGCTGGCCTGAACAGCGAGATCCGCAAGGAGTTGGGTGATCAGGATATTTCCGTCAGCTATGAGAACAAGGCGGTGTTCCTGCGGGGCACGGTGAAGGATCTGGTGAGCGCTGAACGAGCTACGGCCATCGCCGAGATGTTCGGCAAGACGGTGAATCTGCTGCGAGTGGCGACCCCTCCTGGTGCGGTGCAGATTCTCTTGAAGGTGAAGTTCGCCGACGTAGACAGGTCGCTTGCTACCGACTTCGGTGTCAACTTGCTGAGTACGGGTGCGGGCAATACAGTCGGGCGCATTACGACCGGCGCGTACACTCCACCTAGCGTCACAACCACCACTGGTCAAGGCCCGGCCAGCACGAGCTTCAGCCTGTCTGACGCTCTGAACATCTTCCTCTTCCGGCCGGATCTCAACTTGGGCGCAACGATCAAAGCGCTTCAGAATCAGCAGGTGATCCAGATCCTGGCCGAGCCGAACCTATTGACCTCGGACGGCAAGAAGGCCAGTTTCCTCTCGGGCGGGGAGTTCCCTTACCCTGTGGTGCAAGGCGGCGGAGCTGGCTCGGTGCCCACGGTCACGATCGCGTTCCACGAATTCGGCATCCGCTTGACTTTCACGCCTACCGTGACGCCGCGCGGCACCATCAGCCTGGTAGTGGCGCCGGAAGTGAGTTCGCTGGACTACACCAACGGCCTGGTTTACCAGGGATTTAGCGTCCCCGGGATTTCCAGCCGCAAAATCTCCACGGAGGTGGAGCTGAAAGACGGGCAGAGTTTCGCGATCGCGGGCCTGCTGGATAATCGCATGGTTGAGAATCTCAACAAGGTTCCAGGGCTCGCCAGCATCCCCTTGTTCGGAAAGCTCTTCCAGTCGCGGGGCGAGAGCCGCAACAAGACGGAACTGCTGGTCGTGGTCACACCCGAGATAGTGCGGCCCGTTCTTGAAGGCCAGCCGGTGCCCGACCTTGTTATGCCGAAGAAGTTCTTGCAACAGGGAGCCACCACAGTGCCCCGGACGCCCGGCGTAGGGATTACGGGCGAGGCGCCCGTAAAGCCCCTGCTGGAGAGCGTACCGGTGGAGCAGCTTCTCCCGGGTACCCAAGCCAGGCCGGCGGCCGCCCCGCCCACCTATCAATTGGTGCCTGTCGCACCCGCTGCGCCGACGGCGGAACCGCCGGCGTCGGCCCCGGCGCCTGCACCCAATCAGGGAAAGGGCGGATTGTGATGATCGTCCGCGGAGGCCGGCCATGTATTCGATAAGCATTGCCATCTCTATTTCCACCAGTGAGTTGTGGGAGGAGATCAGCGCCTGTCTCCAGACGCTACCTGTGCGAGTGGTGTTTGAACAAGCCGGGGTAGAAGATCCGGCCATTTTTCTCGAAAAGATCGAGCAATGCGCTCCTGACGTCGTGCTGCTGGATGTGGCTCATTCCCAGGAGACGCTTCCGGAATTGATCCGCCAGATCAGGGCGTGCACCAGCCATCCCGCAGTCATCGCAGTCAATACCACCTCCACCCCGGACGAGATTTTGGGCGCGATACGGGCGGGTGCGCGAGAGTACATCTACCCTCCGTGCAGTCCCAGCTTGCCGCAGGCGTTGGAGAAACTCGCCGCGGAAAGACAGAAGACAGCGGAGATCGCCCGACCGGGAGGCCGGACCATCGGCGTTGTGTCAGCCAAGGGCGGGTTGGGAGCAACCACACTAGCCTGCCATGCGGCGACCGAGATTCAGCGGCGAACGGGGCATGACACGCTCATCATGGATCTGGACCTATCCGCCGGGCTGGTGCGCTCGTTCATCAAGACCAGTTCCAGATACTCAATTCTGGATGCCTGTAGTAATGTTCACCGGCTCGACAAGAGTTTCTGGCGGGCCTTGGTGACGAATGGCCACACTGGCCTGGAAGTGCTCGGCGCCCCGATCGAATCGGAGGTGAAGGATCCACCAGGTCCCTCTCAACTCCGCCATGTGCTCAAATTTGCGCGAACCCAGTACGAGTGGATCATTGCGGACTTGGGGCGGGGCCGTTCCGCAATGTTGTCGGGCGCGTTGGATGAGTTGGATGAGTTGCTGGTGGTCACTACTATGGAGGTGCCAGCGCTGTTGCAGGTGAAACAGTTGCTGCAGTACCTGAAAGAACGGCGGTACTCCCAGCAGAGGATCAAGCTGGTCTTGAATCGGGTCGTCAGACGGCCTGAGTTGAGTATTCCGGACTTAGAAAAACTCTTGGGCATGAGCGTTTTTGCGATCATAGGAAACGATTATAAGACGCTTTATGAGGCCTCGTCCGAGGGCCGGCTGCTCATGCCGGATACACAACTGTGCAAGCAGATCGGCAACATGATGGCACGCCTTGCGGGCCTGGAAGAGATTCCCACTTCGAAGAGGTTTTTCTCGGCATTTTTTTGATCGAATAAGACGCGCTCATGGCAACTCCCCCTAACATGTCCCAGGCCGCTATGGCTAAGAGAGAAGCGGCGTGGGTCGTCCGCCTATTCAACCGGGAATCGTACTCGGAAGAGCATCAGGAACTGAAATTCACGCTCCACCGGAAGATGCTCAATCGGGTCAACCTTGAGGCCCTCAGCGCGCTGCCTGAGCAGCGAATGAGGGAAGAAGTGCGCGTGGCCGTGTCGCGACTGGTGGAGGAAGAGGATTCCCCGCTCAGCCTGGTGGAGAAGGAACAGGTCATTAACGAAGTCCTCGATGAGGTCTTCGGGCTGGGTCCGCTGGAGCCGCTGCTGCAGGACCCGACCATCTCCGACATTCTGGTTACCGGGCCTAAACTCGTTTATGTTGAACGGAGCGGGAAGCTTTACCGGACCCCGGTGGAGTTTAAGGACAACGCTCACTTGATGCGCATCATCGAGAAGATCGTGTCCCGAGTCGGACGGCGGGTAGATGAGTCCTCTCCGATGGTCGATGCGCGTTTGCCGGACGGGTCCCGCGTCAATGCGGTAATCCCGCCCATCGCTCTGGATGGCCCGATCCTTTCCATTCGCCGCTTTGGCCGCACACGGCTTACCGACAAAGATTTCGTAGCGAATCTGACCGTGACCCAGGGGATGATGGATCTGCTGAACGCGTGTGTCCGGTCGCGCCTGAACATCATTATCTCCGGCGGAACAGGCTCCGGCAAGACGACGTTCCTGAACGTGCTTTCCGCTGTGATTCCGGAAGGCGAACGGATCGTGACCGTTGAGGATGCCGCCGAGTTGCAGCTCCGCCAGACGCATGTGGCCAGGATGGAAGGCCGGCCGCCCAACGTGGAGGGGGCAGGAGCGGTGAGCATCCGGCAGATGGTAATCAACGCACTTCGCATGAGGCCGGATCGCATTATCGTCGGTGAGGTCCGGGGTGAGGAAGCGCTGGACATGATGCAGGCGATGAACACCGGCCACGATGGATCGCTCACCACGATTCACGCCAACAGCCCGCGTGAAGCAATCTCGCGAATCGAAGTCATGTTGGGCATGGCAAACTCGAACATGAGCGTTCGCGCCATTCGCCAGCAGATCACCTCCGCCGTGGACCTTTTTGTGCAGGTGGCCCGTTTTAGCGACGGAACACGCCGCGTGACCCACGTCACCGAATGTGTCGGGATGGAGGGCGAAATGGCGACCACTCAGGATATCTTTCTCTTCGAGAAATCCGGCATTACGCCGGACGGCAGAGTCACGGGGCGCTTCCGCGCGACAGGAGTGCGGCCCAAGTTTTACGAGAAACTGAGGGCAGCCGGTTTCACGCTGCCCGCAACAACGTTCCAGACGATTGTGGAACTTTCCTAGAGAGTTAAGATGGCGGCTCTTTACATCCTCCTTTTTCTTGTGATCTTCGGAGTCGTGCTGTTGGCCAGTGGGTTTGGCTTCAAGTTGATGGAGTCGCACCAAAAGCACAGGGTCCAACAGGTGCTTAGAACGGTCTCTTCGGCGGGTCCGACGGCCGAGACGAGCACTCTACCCAGCCAGAATCTGGAGCTCGCTCCGGCCTCCCCAGCTATTTCTCCCCTGATGGAGAGAATCAGCTTCTTCAGGAATCTGGATCTGGCAATTCGCGGGTCTGCCCTCGGCTGGCGAGTGGAATGGGTTCTCTTCGCCATGGTGGTCCTGGCCGCCCTTGGAGGTTTCGTCGGCAGCCGCATCACTGTCTTGATGTTTCCATGGCTTAGCGCATTGGGGGTCGCGCTGATATTCGGCTGGTCGCCAGTCTGGTACATCCATCGAAAAAGAGCGAAGCGAATGGCTGACTTCGAGCGCCAGTTTCCCGAAGCGCTCGATTTCGTTTCCCGCTCGGTGCGGGCCGGGCACGCCCTCTCCATCAGCCTGGAGATGCTTGCCAGCGAGTCGGAAGCTCCGCTGGGGCCGGAGTTTCGCCGGCTCACGAATGAACTGAACCTCGGGACGCCCTTCGACGTCGGGATGCGCGGCTTGGCCGAGCGGGTTCCTCTTGTGGACGTACGATTCTTTGTCTCCGCGGTACTCCTGCAGAGGGAAACCGGGGGCAACCTGACGGAAATACTGGCTAGTCTTGCCACCCTGATCCGCGCCCGGTTCCGCCTGAAAGGTCACGTCCAGGCAGTGTCCGCCCAAGGCCGGATCACGGCCCTCGTCCTGATGGTTTTGCCTCTAGTGGTGGCGGCCGGTATGATGCTGGTTTCCCGTGATTACCTGCAGGGCATGGCCCGGGACCCGCTCGGGCGTTACATGATCGCTGGCGCGATTCTGGGGCAAGTTGGCGCCTATTTTATGATGAAGCGTATCGTGAACATCAAGGTTTGATACTGTGGCCATTCTTGTTGCACTCGCGCTGTTTACCGTCATCCTGGTCTCAATTATCGGGTTCGGCTACGTTTTCTTTGTACGGCCCAAGAACCTCCTCCGCCAATTGGAAACGATCACCTCGTCCAACCTCGTCGACGATCCTTATCCGCCCGAGTCTGCCAGTGGGTGGACCGTGGTCAGTTCGCTGCAATGGCTGGGGGAGAAGATGCCGCTCTCTCCGGAGGAGTCTTCCCTCACGAGAAAGGAACTGGCCGCCGCCGGATACCGGGCCGACAACGCTGTGGCGGTGTACCTGAGCATCAGGATCACCTGCGTCGCAGCTCTGACCATTCTGGCATTCACTTTCCGCTCCTATGTCGTGGCCAGTAACACGCTCGGGCTGATCCTGGTAGGCTCGACGGCGGTGGTAGCGTATTTCCTGGTCGGGTTTGGTTTGGATCACGTGGTCAACGGGCGCAGGGAAAGGCTTAGACTTTCTTTGCCGGACGCTCTGGATCTACTGGTGGTCTGCGTAGAGGCCGGTCAAGGCATTGACCAGGCGATTCGCGTGGTCAGCCGGGAACTTCTGCAGACCCACCGGGATCTCAGTGATGAGTTGGCGTTGGCGTCATTGGAGATGCGTGCTGGAACCACCCGCGCCGAAGCGCTAACCCATATGGCAGAGAGAACCGGCGAATCCGAATTGAGGAAACTCGTGAGCGTTCTGATCCAGACGGATCGGTTTGGCACCAGCGTCGGCGAGGCGCTACGGACTCACGCAGATTATTTGCGCGTGCGCCGCCAGCAGGAAGCTGAAGAAAGGGCAGGCAAGGTTGGCGTCAAGCTGATTTTTCCTATCTTTTTCGGCATCATGCCATCTATTATGATAGTGTCCGCAGGTCCAGGGATGCTCTTGCTTTTCAGGCAACTGGACGTTGTAATGAAATAGGAGATTGGCATGGATTCACCCCTAGTTTTAACGATTCTTTTGGTCGCAGCCGCGATACTGCTCGTACTCTTCCTGATGCGCCGCCGCAAACGTAGAACGATTGGCAAGTAGCCGTAGTTGGGCTGCGGCCGGGTTCACCGGAACTCGGCCGCAGCCGAGCCTTATCTTCAAAATGCAATAGAGGCTGGGGAGAGAGACGGCCCGTGAGTTAACGTGTCTTTATCTCTCTCCAGGCCGCATTGGGTATGGAGGAATTCGATGAAGACCGCTGATCGGTCTCCTCTCAAGGAGTTGCCGATCAAGCGGGTTTTTTGTCTCCAGTGTCCATACTCCCCCGATAGCCGTCTTCTTTCACACGCGGCCGGCGCCGGCCGCGAGCGTGTCGGGTGTGTTTAGCTGGTATTGAGCACCTAGTAGACGGGGAGCCTTGATTTGAGCCGAAGGAGCGGGATGGATGGATGAGTCAGCGTTCGTCGACTATTACGAGCTGATGCAGATCAGCCCAAACGCTGAACAGGAAACGATTAAGCGTGTTTTCCGGCTGCTCGCCGCGCGCTATCACCCCGACAATCCGGAGACCGCCGACCGTGATCGCTTCGTCCTGCTGAACGACGCACATGCAATCCTCTCGGACCCGGCGTCCCGGGCCGCCTACGACCTGACCTACCGCGCGAAACGCGAAGAGCCTCTCAATATTTTCAATTTGAAGGAGTTTGCGGTCGGCATTGATGCTGAGAGCAATCGCCGGATGGGGATTCTCTGCCTGCTCTACACCCGTCGTCGCAGCAATGAGGAGCGGCCTGGCATGTCGCTGCTCGAGTTTGAAGCGCTGATGTCATTTCCACGCGAGCACCTGATGTTCACGGTCTGGTATCTACAGTCGAAGGGCCTGATCCAACGAGGAGAAGAGAGCGATTACGCGATTACGGCGGAAGGCGTTGATCACGTGGAGAAGAACCTGCCCAGCAATAACGTTCTCCACCTCCTGTTGAGGGCAGCCGAGACAGGCTCGGCGCATTCGGCCAACACCGCGGATAGCGGGCCGGGGAACGAAAGCTAACCGCGCTCCCGCGCAGAAAGCGCTGAAGCCGCAGCGTGATGGCCGACTAGAGCCATCCCGCAACTTCGAGCAGTACTGCAGTCACTGCGATGACCGCTCCTCGCGGGATTCTCAGCGCATTCTTATGATGAAGGTCAAGCTGCGGCTGCCGCTTATAGGGCGCGCGAAACAGGGTCAGTTCCTTAACGATCTGGCCGACGTTCCAGAGAGTCGAATAAAAGCGCCCATAGGCGAGAGCCATGGCTATAGCCGCCACAGCCCCCAGGATTGACGAGGCGAGAAAAAAGAGAAACCAGTTCATTGCCCCCACGATGCTTCCAAGTGCAGCCATTAGCTTCACGTCGCCCGCCCCCATGGCGCGGGCGAGGTACAGCACGAAGTAAATCAGCGCTGCCAAACCAAAGCCCTCGGCGGCGACGAGGATCCCTGCCAAGCCACCGACGTAGTAGTGACAGGAAAAGCCAGCGACCAGGCCCGCAAGACAGAGCCAGTTCGGAATTCTCCGATATTTCCAATCGTAGATTCCAGCGACGACTGCCACCAAGAGCAGCAGGATGCGGAATACCAGCGTCAGGGGAACGAAATTCAATGGCTCGAACGGCATGATGCTAGCGGGCGAACCCAGCGGACCGCACGATCGGAAAGCTGCGCTCGCACGGATGTATCCTTCTCAGCGTATTTCGCCTTTCCTGGCGTCAAGTTTCCACATCGGAAACGCCAGTCCGATGCAGAACGATTTTATCACCGGCAACCGTACCCGTGGCGTCAATCACTCCCTCGGGGAACTCCATCACGGAATACGCTTTCACACAGATCGCGATGCGCCATGGTTTTACTGAGCGTCGGACTTGAACCACACGTAGCTCGCGGTCCAGGAACACGACATCAATCGGAAAATGCATGAAGAAACAGTGGATTGCCTCGCAGGGCAGGATCCAGATGGCTTCACCCCGCGGCGGGGAAGTGCGGCCAAGCCACCCTTTGCGGCGAGACTGACTGTCTTGCGCGGAGACCAGCGATTCCGCCAAAACAGCTCCGGTTCTCTCATTGACGACTGTGATCTGTTCTGACAAGCGCCGCGCTCCCTTAGGCCAGCTTACACGTTCGGAAACGCCGGCGGCCGCATGCTGGATGGGCATTCGGCTCGTGGGCCGCCAATTGGCTTCTCCGTTGCGACATAATGCACGAATGAGATCCCGGAAGACGTCAAACACGGCCACACCGGCCGGTGACCCGTCGGCAGTTGATCCACAGTCTGACAAGAATACTCACAGCCTCATTGCGTGGCTCGTTCCGGACATGGCGTTGGTATTCGCATTAACGACTCTCGTCTTGCTGTTCTTCAAGTTCGGAGGCTCAACTGATCTCTTCGGCGATTCGGATACCGGCTGGCACATTCGCGACGGTGAGCGAATCATCGCAGCCAGGGCGCTTCCACACGACGATCCGTTTTCTTTTTCGAAACCGGGCGAACCATGGATCGCCTGGGAATGGGGCGCTGATGCGCTGATGGGCGCAACGAACCGCATCTCCGGGCTCGGAGGAGTTGCATTGTTGTATGGTCTGTCCATCGGTGTCGCGGTGTGGATGTGGTTCCGGCTGAACCGGGCGGCGGGAGGAAATCTTCTTATCGCGGGCCTGTTGTTTTTCATCATGCTGCCGGTCACGACGATACACTGGCTCGCGCGGCCCCACGTTTTGAGTTGGCTGTTTCTGCTTGGAACAGTGTGGTTGTGCGAGCGAGTGCGGTACCGTGTGCGCTGGCGCCAGTTCGCGCTTGTCGCGATCTCGACGGCCGTATGGGCCAACCTTCACGCCAGTTTCTTCTTCGCTCCGCTGATCTTCTTGACTTATGCGGCGGGCGCGTACCTGAAGCCGCTGATCTGGGCACCGTTGCCCTTGGGAGCGCGGATGGAGGATGCCGAAGAGGCGGCGATCCAGGCAAGCTGGAGCCGCCGGGGAATCAGCTACATTAGTCTAGCTGCTGCGGCTTCAGTGGGATCGCTCTTGAATCCCTACGGATGGCGACTGCATCAGCATGTCTTGTCTTATCTGTCCGATTCCAGGTTGATGAAGAACATCGACGAGTTTCAGTCTTTCGATTTTCATTCAGTGGGTGCGTTTAGCGTAATGATCATGCTCGCCGTATGTGTCGCCGGAGGCTTTGCGGCCCTATCAGCGCGCAAACCCGAACGATTCCTTCTGTCGATGCTCTTCACGGCAGTGGCGTTGCGCTCCGCGCGCGCTCTGCCCGTGGCCGCATTGCTTGTGCTACCGCTCGCCAACGGGTCTATCACCACTGTTCTTTCCCGCGCCGGCAATCTTGCGCCTGGTTTGCGCCGTTGGCTCGATGATGCTCTGGGTTACGGCGACCGTCTCGACGGGATCGACCGGCAACTGCGCGGCTTTGCGATAGTCCCGTTGATCGCCGTCTTGATCTTCGCGTCGATCCGGACCAGCTCCGGGTTTCCTTCCGAGAGGCTGCCGGTCGCGGCTTCGGAGATAGTCGCCTCCTTGCCGGCCAACACCCGCATGCTTGCGCCGGATACCTTTGGAGGCTATCTGATCTATCGTTTCAACGGCGGCCACAAGGTGTTCGTTGATGGTCGCAGCGACTTCTATGGAACGGAGTTCATGGAGCGGTATGCACGCCTGATGCAAGTCCTGCCGGGCTGGACCCAGGAGTTCAATCGCTGGAGTTTTACCCATGCTCTGCTGCCGCCTGATTCTCCATTGATCTCTGCCCTCGAGGCCAACGGCTGGCGGGAGCTCCATCGTGATAAGACAGCTGTGCTGCTGACCGGAAAGTCAACGATTTGATCGATTACGAGCTCAATCGAAATCCGTGCTTCCGCACAGGCAGCATTGGTCGAGAGCCCGCGTTGGCCCCCTCCTGGGCCGCGGAGTCGGTTGTGTTGGTATTCGACGCGTTTCTGAATACTCAACCCAAGACTGTGGCTCAGCCTCCGCTATGCTGAACTCTATGGGCCGGACTGAGCAAAACCCGAAGCAACTCCGAATGCCGTTGGCTCGCCCGGCCGGGGGCTGAGCGTTGGTCCCAATGAGGATTCCAGTTTCAGAGCAGATCGAGCGCATCATCGGGCCGTTGCCGGGCCAGGGCGAAGCTCGTGTCGCAAGCTTGATGACCCTGGCCGTCGGCTTGATCCTGTGCGCCCTGTCGCTCTATTGCGGCTTTCACGACAAGACGTTCCTGGGACGGCCGATGGGAAACGACTTTGTGCAGTTCTACGCGGCCGGCCAGGTCCTCAACCAACATCAACCCGAACTCATTTACGACATCCCTTATCTGGCGCGGTTGGAGCATGAAGCTCTACCGGAGATGGCGCGTACTGAGATGCTGCCTTTCGCCTACCCTCCCGTCGTTGCCCAATTGTTCCGTCCTCTGGCGCTATTGACCTATCGGTGGGCGTTTTGCGCGTGGCTCGTGTTCTCGCTCGGAGTGTATGCGTCCGGCGTGTGGCTTCTGTTTCGAGACCGGGTTTGCGCGAGTTACCGCCGTACTGCCTTCCTGCTCTCGCTCTCGGCCCCGGCTTTCATGCTCGAGACCTGGATGGGCGGACAGCTTTCGGTTATCACATTCTTCGTTGTGGTCTTGTTTGTCTACTGCTTCGAGAACCGATGGTTGGCTCTGGCCGGTCTAGCTTTGGGATTCGCGAGTTACAAGCCTTCCCTGATCGCGGTGCCTGCGGCTGTGATGATCCTGGGGGGCTGCTGGCGAATGCTTGCAGGTCTAGGCAGCAGTGCGGCGGTGATGGTCCTGGCGTCGATTGCCACCGCTGGCATCAACGGCTTCTGGCTGTGGATCCTCCGGTTGAGAGCCTTCGGCTCCCTCGCCACCGGCAACGCGGCTGTCCTCCCCCGCACAAAGTACATAGACCTGAATTCATTTTTTGCAATCCTCTTAGGCGCAAATCCCGTCGCGCGAGTGATCGCCACAGCCGCGATCTCCGCGGCCTTCGCAATGCTGGCATGGTTCTGGTGGCGGTCCCGGCACGAGCAGTTGTTTGAAACTCAGCGCTATTTGTGGGCAGCTACACTCACCTGGACGCTAATCATCAATATCTATGTGGCGGTCTACGACGCCATCCTTCTGGTGCCGGCCGCCGCGCTGGTGGCGCGCTCGCTGGCCAGTGGTAACAAGCAGAAACAAGCCGAGATGCAGGTGTGGTTGGTGCTGTTGTGGCTGGCGCCCTGGCTCACCCAACCCGCGGCCAACTACCTGCGGCTGCAGATCCTCACCGTGGTACTCGCGGGATTTGGCTATTGGGTACTCACTTTGGCTAGTGGAGACTCGGCTTCACGATTGCCGGCCAGTGGCATGACAGGGGCACGGTCGCCGGCGTGATGCACGCAGGGCGGCGCTTGGAAAGCGCAGGCCGATTCTCGCATGATGGCGTCCAGATCAATCGCTCAACACCGCGAAGATGGCCCCCATAGAGCCTCTACCACTCACAGTTAGGCCAGCGCAGGCCGATAAGACAAGGCGCGGACAACTTCCGGTGCCCGGGTCTCACGAGGTCCTTCGCCGCGAATTCCGGGGCAGGCCGCTGCACCTGCCTGTCAGGCCCTTGCTCGGCTCGGGCGAGGGCTTCGTTGATGTGGCGTGTTCGGAGACAACAAAGCACGCCTCGCAGTTGCGCCAGTTATCGGTCGCGGCCTGCTCGGGAAATCACCCCACCGTCCAAGGCAAACCAATATGACCGTCCGCCACACGCGGAACGGGTGCGGCAGCACGTGATAAAAGTTGAATCTGGCAGCCGCCTACCGCGTCTTCTCGAGCGACCAGAACTCTAACCCGAAGGGTTCCAACAGGATCTTCACTGACCCCGCACCCGGTTTGAGCGTCAGGTCATCGAGCGGGCGGAGCCGTGCATTCTCGTCGCTTGATGGTGATGCGGCATCGAGCGAACGTCGCTTTGCCACCAGAGGCGCAGGCAGGTCGTGTGCTTCCACGTCCACGCTTACCGCATCGGTCGAGAAGTTCCACACCAGCAGACTGTAGATGTCGTACGACTTGTCGTAGGTGAGGAACGCGTGCACCGCCTCGGCGCTCGATTCCACGGCCAGACGGTCTCCGGTGAGTCGCGACATCAACTGGAAGGTGAAGTACGATGGGCGCATCACGTTCTGATAGTCGAAGAGTCCGTCGTATTGCGGCATGCGGTTCCACCAGGCGGCCATGAACGACGCGCCGTGGAGCGAGAAGAACCTGGCGAAACGGTCGCGATCCACGTGGTATTCGCGGATATGGTAATAACACGAATAATCGAGCCCGCTCTCCTTCATGCGCCACGCGGTTTCGGCGACGAAGCACGGCTGGATCTGCGGGTTCTTGGGCGGCACGGTCAGAGCCATATTCCACTCGTCGAGGATCGTCTCCGGCTTGAGCGTTGGATAGGACGCGAGCAGAGTTTTCACGCCTTCAATCGTGGCCTGGATATCCGCGGGATTGCTGTCGTAGATATGCCAGGACACGAAGTGCAGCGGCACTTGTTTCTGGGAGCAGAAGGCGAGCAGAGCAGGCAGAATGGGCGATTTCCAGCCAGCCAGCGCCGGCCCGCCAACTTTCGCGATGGGGTCCGCGCGCAAGACGGCTGCGACTGTGTGCTGGTAGTAGCGCGTGTAGGTTTCCGGCTTGAAGCGGTAAGGGCATCCGCCGTCTTCTCCGATGTCAGGCTCGTTCGCAACTTCCCAATACAGGCCTTTCAATCCACGCTGCTTGTAGTGAGTGACCAAGGCGTAGATCAGCGCCTCCCACTTCGCGTAATCCTGCGGCTCGACAACGTCCTGATCGACCACCGGGAACAGCAGCTTCGGTTTGAAGGCAATGCTCAACAGAGGCTTGGCGCCGGCTCGCGTGATCAAGTCCACTGACTGGTCGAGCGTGTCGAAATGATAGACGCCGGGTTTGGGCAGAAGATCGAAGTACTCCTGCACAAACAAGCGAATGAGACGCGGATGCAGCGCGCGAATTTCCGCGACGCGGTCGTCCCACATCGGGTACTCCGACAGGCCGCCCTGCCCGAGCGCGATGTGGTCGATATTCAGCGGGCCGAGATTGCTCGCGAACGAGAGCCGAAGCGTAGCCTCGCGCGGCTGGGCCGATGCGACAGACAGACTCCCGAACGTCAAAGCCGCCATCAATAAGCTGACCGGTTTCATTGCGTATGCCTCTACTGTGATTTGGCCTCAACGGCACGCCGCGGAAAAAGCAAAACGGCAACGGTGTTGCCGTTTGCGAACGCGGAATCAAGCACTTACAGACAAAACATGGCAACGCGTTGCCATTTCCGCTTTTCCCCTACGCTAGCTCAATCCCTCTTGCGAGCCGAACTCGACGTCCATCCGCCATCCACCGGCAGCGTGACGCCGTTCACGTACGACGCCTCATCGGAGGCCAGGAACAATGCAGCCCAGGCTACCTCTCGCGGTTCGCCGACGCGTCCCAGAGTCGTCTGGTCGCACTGCCACTGATAATGCGGGTCGGCGGGGTCGGCTCCCTGGCGTGTCTGAATCGGCCCCGGGCACAGCGAGTTGATGCGGATGTTGTGCTGGCTATAGTCGTAGGACACGCTCATCGTATAGCCCAGCAACGCGCTCTTCGTCGCCGTGTACGCCACCGAGGTCATCATGCCTTCCATGCCTTGAATGGAGACGACGTTGACGATCGACCCATGCTTCTGCGCGATCATGTACGGCAGCGCAGCTTTGGTTAAATAGTGCGTGCCCAGCAGCGCGACTTCGATACACCCGCGCCACTCTTTGTCCGTCGATTCCAGCACGCCGTGAAAGTCGGGATCGAGATAGGCTGCGTTGTTGCACAATATGTCGATGCGCCCGTTGTGCGCGGCGGCCATGGCGACGGCCCGCTGCACATCCTCTTGTTTCGAGACGTCGGCGTGGCAGTATTCGGCCTGGCCTCCCTCGGCGCGAATCGTGGACACGGTCTCTTGCCCCGGAGCGTCTTCGATGTCCGCGATCAGCACCCATGCGCCCTCTTCGGCCAGCAATTCGGCGATGGCCCTGCCGATGCCATTCGCCGCGCCCGTGACAATCGCGACCTTGCCTTTGACTCTGTCCATGGCTCACTCCACCCTGTATTTTTCGATTGCCGCTTCGTCCACTTCCACACCCAGGCCCGGCCCCTGCGGCACTCGCAGGAACCCTTCTTCAAGTTGGATCGGGTTCTTGCACAACTCGCGGCTCAGCGGGCCGCTGGTCACATTGAACTCCTGAAAAACCGAACGCCGCATGAAGGCATTCAAGTGCAGCGAAGCCGCCGTCAGCAGATCCGACAGCCACGCATGCGGGATGCAGAGGCGGTTGTGCAGCTCCGCCATGTGAACGACCTTGCGCGCCACCGTGAACCCGCCGCAGCGCGAGAGATCGGGTTGAACCACGTCCACCTGGCCGCGCTCGATCAGCGTTTGGAAACCCCACTCGGTGGCTTCCTGCTCGCCGCACGCGATCAGCGTATCGACCGACCGGGCGAGTTGCGCGTAGCCATCGTAGTCCTCCGGCGAGAGCGGCTCTTCGACGAAGAACGGCCGGAACGGCTCGATGCGCCGCACCATTTGTACGGCCTCTTTCGCGGTGCGATGCACGTACCAGCCGGCGTCGATCATCAGATCGATCTTGTCACCGAGAGCCCGCCGCGCGGCTTCGACGAGTTCAACGTCCCAAACCGCATCTTGTCCGAAAACGCCCCAGCCGAACTTGACCGCGGTGAATCCCTGATCCAGATATCCGTGACAGGCGTCTTCCATGCCGGCCGGCGTGGGACGGAACAGCGTGCTGGCATACGCGCGGACCTTGTCGCGATAACCCGCGCCCAACAGCTTATAAATCGGCTGTCCCGTGCTCTTGCCGATTATGTCCCACAGGGCGATGTCAATTCCCGAGATCACTTGGATCGCCGCGCCGCGGCGTCCATAGTAGACCGACGCCATGTACATTTTGTGCCACAGCCGCTCGACCTCGAACGGGTCTTCGCCGAGCAAAACGCCGCGCAAACCCAGAAAGCCGGTGACAGAGCCTTCCGACGGCGCATCCACAATTGCACGCGCGACATGCGGCTGCGTTTCGAGGTCGGAATAGCCCGTGATCCCCGCGTCGGTCTCTATTTTGACGATGCCGAGGTACTTGATGCCGTGCGCTTCTTCGCTGCCCCCGGACGCCCCGTAACTCTGCGGCGATTCGAGCACGATCACCTGGACATCGGTGATCTTCATGCGTCCTCCAGTCCGAGGCATGCGAGGGTCGGGCTGTAAATGAGCCGCTCGATTTCATCGCCGGTGAGTCGCGGCAGATTCGTTCCCTCCGCGAAGTGATTGATGTTCCGCAGACCGTCAATCTGTGCCTCGGGCGTAGTGAACGGATAGTCGGAACCGAATAGCAGCTTGTCGAGAACACCGTATTCCTTCGCCGTAATCAGGGCGTTGTAGAACTGCCAGGGCCGGTAATGCAGCGCCGAGATGTCCGAGTACAAATGCGGATGCTTGCGGATCAGAACCAGCGTCTCGGCGATCCATGGGTGGCCGAGGTGGGCAATGACCATCCGCAACTCGGGGAACTCGACCACCACGTCCTCCAGCAGAATCGGGAGCGCATACTTCAGCGGGCCGGTGCGGACGAACGTCGTGCCCTGGTGAATCATGATGGGCAGTTTCCGCGCCTGGCAGAACTCATAGACCCGCATCATGCGCGGATCGGTCGGATGGATGTTCTGGTAGATCGGTCCCAACTTCACGCCGCGCAATCCGAGTCGGACGATGTCTTCGAGTGTCTCCTCAATCGGGTCGGTCATGGGGTCCACCGCGCCAAACCCGATCACTTTGCCGGGATGACTCGAGGCGTAACCGGCTATGAATTCGTTGGGCACATACAAGCCGGAGTGAAAAGCTCGCAGGCCGAACACGATCACCGTGTCGACGCCTTGCATCGCCTGCCAGTGCTTTTCGGGTGGAATGTCCAGATCTAAAGCGTGTCCGCGAGATCGAGCATTGGCCTCGGCCACGAACTCATCGGAGAGATGACCGGGATAGGACCACAGATGGGTATGACAGTCTACCAACACGATTCAGACCTCCGCGTCCGGCTATTTCCCATACACTTTAGCATTCGCCCGGCAAGCCGATCAGGCTGGCAGACAAGCTTCGCCTGTGCATTTTCTTCAGCGCGCCGGCGCGGAAGCAGCCTCGCGATAGTCTGCCTCGTGTCCCTTCAGGTCGTTGTCCTTCAGCGTGACGCTTCCCGCTCCGGAAAGCTTGTAGACGCCGAAACGCTGCGTCTTGTTCTTATCGCGCGTCTCGGCTATCTGGTTGCCTTGGATGACGATGTCGCCGGCGTGGGGATAGATCAGGAAACCGTAGCCCTGTTTCGCATCGCCATTGTCGAGGATACGGTTGCCGCGGAACGTGTTGCGATGGCCGCTGTTGGCAAAGCTCTCGTCCCGGAACAGGACGCCGGTGACGCCGTTGTGAGTGACGGTGTTGTCATCGAACTCGTTGTCGGTGTCCTTGTGCCCGATGGAGATGCCGTACTGGCCGTTCGATTCCATCGTGTTGTGTGAGATCATGCCATGGCGCACGCGCCAGCACAGGTAGAGCCCGACCTGGCCGTTGTTGTGCATCCGGCAATTCTGGATCGTGGGACGGTCGCTGCCCGTGCCGGGATGGACGCCAAAGCCTGCGTGGCCATAGGACTCGCAGTTGAGCACCTGCACGTTCGAGCTGATCTGGAAAGAGATGCCATCGCCGTTGTAGTCGTGCGCCACGCAATTGCGCACGGTGATGTCCTTCACGTGATAGAGGTAGATGGCTCCGCCGCGGCACCCGTCGAGATAGGTGTTCTCAGCCTTGTTTCCGTCGACGGTGAGATCCTCGAGCACCACGTTTTGCCCATTGACCACGCACAGGATCGGGAAGTTGTTGCGCACGCGGGCATGCAGCTTCTCGTGGTCGTAATCGCGCAGGGTCATGGGAGTGATGCGCAGCATATCGCCGTCGACCGCGGCGACGCTGGCGATGCTGATGTCCCAGCCGCTGGCGAGCTTGTCATCACTGATGGCGATGCCCATGCCGGGCTTGAACTTGGCAGGCTCCATGACCCGGAGCCCGGTCTCGCCGTAGTCACCATCGTCGGCGAGCGCGCTCTCGACACCGGCGCTCTTGCGCAGAATGGTGCGGCCGGGGACGCCGCGCACGGTGACGCCCGACGGGATCAGCAGGCTGTTGTTCATCGTGTAGGTGCCTTCGCCGATAGTCAGCGTGTCGCCCGGGCGCAAAAGATCAGCCGCTTTCTGCAACGCGACGTTGTCGTTGCCGATGACATCGGCGGTGCCGCTCTGAGCAGCGCGGATCGTTCGCGGACCCTTAGTAGGCGTGCAGGCCGCGCCGGACAATAGCAGCCCGATCAGGGCGGCGGAGGTAAGCAGCGATGGGCGGAGACGGGGGTTGAAAGGCATTGATGTGCATCCTGCTGGGAGAGCGGCACGACTTGGGGTGCTCGCACTCAGCGTATCGATTCTAAACAAGATAGAGCCGGAATCCAACCCGGCTCATCGGCCGCGTCACCGGGATCGGATTCCGCCGCGTTACGCTGCGGCCCGGCGAGACCAAGACGGTGGAACTGCCGCTTGCCGCGCAGAGCCTGGCCCACTGGGATGAGAAACAAGCGGGCTGGGTGGTGGAACTGGACCAGATCAAGCTCGCGATCGGCAGCTCGTCGGCCGATCAGAAGCTGACCAGAAACGTCTCCCTCGTCCAATGATCGGTAGCAAAGGTCCGGGTAGCCCTGATCTCCGCGTCCTATTTGTTGCCTATGCGCAGGATGCGTCGTCACATCCGGGTCACCCGCTACACCAAAGTGGCCGGCAGATGGAGGCGCTGCAGCAAGGACGTCTTCGTGGAAAAGATGGACGCCGAGGCGTAGATCTCGGCTGCGCGAGACCAGCGGAGCCCGCTCACGCGCCGGGCCATTTCTTTGCTCAAATAGCTTGAACGTCTTCCCGTGCAGAGAGAGGGTGATCAGCCAACGGACGGGCATGCAGGTACGGGGCATCATCATGCGAATTGGGAAGGACGGCTGGGCTCGAAGCCGGTCCGGCACGAAGACTGGTGGCTGTACCCGACAAGTACGCCGCGCCGCACGATATCCGATGGCCGATGCGGTCTGTTCGAACCACTCAGGCAGCTCTGCGTCAGTCGCATGCACAAGCTGATTGATCGCGGCGGTTGAGGAACACCAGATTGCATTGCTGTGGAACCGGTGTAAGCCTGCGTCGCCCGGCCCCGGTTTGCCACTTTGAGCCATCAGGCGAAGGATCGCGACGATCTGGCGGGGCAAAGCACCGCGCCAAAGCTCGTCAACGATCCGCGCGCCCGTTTCGCGCCGGTGTGCCAAGTCTTCAGTCAAACTCGATACGGAAGTCCTTACCTGGAACCGACGGCTGCGCAGCCCCGCAATGCACCGATGCCGCCAGCGTCGGCAATCCACTCGTCGACATCCGCATATCAGTTCCTCACTCGCACCAAACCACCGCGCCCTTGTCGATCTCCGGTACGACTGCCGACAGCCACTCGCCCTCGCGTTCAGCCTTCAACGGCATCGTCGCGCCCAGGTACGGCAGCGCGAATATCCTCGCCGCCGCGGGCGAACGGAACCGTACGCGTACACCTGTCTCTTTCCGGCCCTGGAAGTTCGCCAGGAACACGGAAGGTTTACCGTCCACGCTCGCGATCTGCGCGCTCACGAATGGCCCAGCCGCCACCTCCACCGCGGGCCGGTAATCGAATTGAGCCAATGCGTCCGCCACCTGTCCCAGTCCCGCCAATCGCTCGCCCGGATACGCTGCATTGTCGCCGGTCACCAGCACCTTCTTGCCTGATGCACGCAGCGCATTCAGCGTCTTCACCTCCGCCTCGTCCAGAGAACGCACGTCCGGCAGAACGAGAATCTGGCCGGCGAACTTGCCCAGCGTGCGCGGAGTCACCACCTGAAACTCGCGATGCGCGTGCATCAGCGACAGCATCGCCTGCTGGAACGCCTCCACATACTCCTGACCGAAATAGTTTCTCGTCTTTGGAGAAAAGTACACGCCTACAGGCGCCAGCGGCAGCCGCGGGCGATACAGCCTGGCTTCGTTCTCGCGGATCCAGCCGAACACCGCCTGGCGCGTTCCAAGGTCGTTCGAGCCCGACATCACGTGCCCCTTCGCATCGTAGGAATTCGCGCCCGCCATGACTTCGGCCAGGAACAGTTTCTTCATGGCTTCCTTCGGGTCCACATTCTTCTGGCCGTCCCAGGAATAGCTCAGCATCCACGTCGCTTTTCCCTCGGCGAACGAGCGGAAGCAGTACATCCCGATCATGTAGCGGAACCACTCCAGCGGCGTCTTCGTCGCGGCGAACGCATCCGTGCCGCCCTGGTACTCGTGAGCAATCGCATCCACTTGCGGGTACAACTCGTACACATCGGCGCCCACGACAGTCGCGGGTTCCTCAATCCCGGGATAAATCTCCGGGATCGTCAAACACCGCGGGTTCACCGCCTTCACGTTCGAGTCGATCTCCTTGACGAACTCCGTCAGGCTCGCGATCCGGAAGTCCACCCAACGCCGGAACCCCGCATCCGTGAAATCGCCGATTCGGATATCCTTGCGCGCATCGAGGCCCGTCTTCGCCCGGAAGGCTTCCACTGTGGCGTCGTCGAAGCTTGCCCACGACTTCTCCCAACCTTCGAAATGCGTCATCCAGTACGGGATGTCCACCCAGATGCCATCAATGCCCGTCCCGGCGATCTGCCGGATCAGTTCCATGTAGCGCTTCCGCCACTCGGGCGCGTACGGGCTGATCCATACGTCTTCATCGCCCTTCTTGATCCAGAACGCCGAGCCTCCGCCAAACATGGCCGGCTCGCCCTGCCGGTTGCGCTGCACCCAGTCGGGATGATCTTTGAAGAACGAGTGGGGTTGATTCGCCGCGTTCGCCGTGATGCACTCGAGCGCCGCGACGTATACGAACGCCCGGTTCCCCGCCGCATGCGCCTTGTCGGCCATCGCCCGGATCACCTTCAGCTTCTCCTCGGGATGAAGAAAACTCTCGTACCGGCCCGGGATGTCGTTGTCCACCTCAATGCCAAACACGTTCGTCTCTGCCGCACTGTGGACGATCGCCTCCAGCCGGTCAGGCGCAAGGCCATGACCCGCAATCCGAACGGTGTGGGTCCAGTCGTCCTGGCCCCGCGCCAGCCATGTGAGTGCCAACAAGACAGCGCCCAATTTCCTCATGGCGAGCATTCTACCAGGAGCTGAGTTGAGTGCGGAGGAGTGGACCAAGCAGGAGTGGACCAAGCAGGAGTGGACCAAGCTGTGGACCAAGCTGAAACTGTTGGTGCGGCGGCCGAAGTCGGCGCTGGCGGCTGCGTTTCTGGCGCGGATCGTGCTGGGCTGTGCGCGGGGGATGAACAACGCGCAAGTGGCGGCGACACTGCACATCACTGCGGCGACTGTCTGTAAGTAGCGCCAGCGTTTTGTTGAAAACCGCATCGCGGGCTTGTTGGACGAGCCTCGTCCAGGCGCCCCGCGAAAGATCTCCGGCGCGCAGGTCGAAGCAGTAGTCACGCAAACATTGGAAGCGATGCCGGAGCAGTTTTGCCCATAGGGCTGCTCTTTGACATTCGCGGTTCTGTGCTGGCCGCGGGTAAGCGCGAACAGGCCACGGTTCATAGAAACTCTGAAACCGCCCTCGTCTGAGACAAGCAAGATCGGGCCAAGATTCCGTTCGCTGGAAACTTCTTGGCGAACGGGCGTTGACATTCTTCGTTCTCCAGAAATGTCAAGGCAGCAACCTCTCGCCGCAGTTTGCCGTTCGGCCACCAGGTTCATCCGCGTGCGCCCCGGCGCTCCACACGTGCATGAGCAACCACATTTGCCTCCGCCCCTTGAACGGTATATACCTTAGCTTGAGAGGAGCAAACATGGAAGCCGATACCAAGCCCTGCCCGGTGTGCGGGGAGGCCATCAAATCGGTGGCCATCAAGTGCCGTTTCTGCAATACCGATCTCAGCGCTTTCGCCGCCAATAAAGAGGCGGAAGTGGAGCAGGACCTGTACGTCGGTCACCCCGCGGCGATTTACAGCATCGGCCAGCTTCTGCCCTTCCTCGTTGTCGCCGCCGCGGCCGCGGGTGCCATCGTAGCGGGCGCGCCGCAGGCGTACGTAGCGCTGGGCTTCGTCCTGCTGTTGGTGATCATTCTCTTGCGCTATTACTTCAAGAGCGCCAGCATCCATTACGAGATCACCACCCAGCGGATCAAACTGGAGCGGGGTTTGCTCTCCAAGCTGCAGGAGAGCCTGGAACTGTTCCGCGTCGATCACTTCGAGCTGCACAAACCGCTCGGCATGCGGCTGGTTGGACAAAGCTCGTTGCATCTGTTTTCTTCTGACGCCGAGTTGACGAACTTCTACATTTACGGCGTCCCCAACCTGGAAGCGCTGGCGGACACGCTGCGCAGTTGCCAGCTTCGCGAGCGCAGCCGCAGAGGGCTGACCACGTTCGTTAAAGCATAAAGGCTCCCTGAGAACGCCAATCTCCAGATTGGCGGTTCGGAGCGGCCAATCAGGAGATTGGCGGTCCCGGAATTAAGCCTAGAGGTCGGCCGGCCTTCACCCCGGTCACAAGCGTTCACATAAAATATTCGCCTGCATATCAAGCACTTACAGAAGCGGCGCAACCCCGCCTCCGTGCGCCCGTATTCAACTCAACGCGGGTTGATCTTCCTTGCTGGCCAGCAACGTTTGACCCACGCTCAGGTGGCTGAACTGCCCCAAGTAGCGGCCTTCCGGCTTTCTAGACTCGCTCCGATTCGTCGGACGCGGGTTTGGCCC